>JGI24709J26583_10000191_pt1 | contig 49043 bp, 37 predicted proteins | sample BioPla2DNA1_FD_26583 | JGI IMG/M metagenome (IMG submission 26583) | reverse complement strand
GTTGGGAAGCCGTTCTCGGAGGTGAACACGTTGGCTATTCGGGATACGATCATGGCGAATCGACTGGTAGAGTCGGTTGATGTCTATACCACGTCGAACGGTTCCGTGGTGGCCAGTATCCGTCAACGTGAACCGGTACTGAGAATTATCTCCGACACCAAGGGGAGCTTCTACGTGGATGAAGATCGGCAGATTATGCCGGTATCACCCGCCTTTACCGTTTACGTTCCGCTTGCCACGGGTGTTATCGGGGAGGAGATGGCCAAGAACGAGCTGTACGACTTCGCGATGTTCCTGCATAGGAATGCCCGCTGGAACGCCTGGATCGAGCATATAGCGGTGAGGGGCAACGGGGATGTGGTGTTGATACCCCGGGCGGGCGACTTTCAGGTGGTGATGGGGAGCCTTCATGACTACCCCGCCAAGCTCACGAAACTGGCCCGTTTCGTGGATGAGGGACTTAACGTGGTGGGGTGGAGTCGCTACTCGGAGATCAACCTGAAGTACGATAATCAGGTGGTCTGTACGAAAAAATGAAATCAAAGCATATCGACCAAAATAGTATGACGCAATCAGGATTTATAGCCGCGATAGATTTGGGAACCCATTCGATCAAGGGGGTCGTGGGACGCAAGAACGAGAACAACGTGGTCTCGATTATCACGAGCGGTGAACAACCCTCGAACAACTGCATCCGTCGCGGGATGGTATACAATATAGAGGAGACCGGCGCTAACGTCAAGAGGCTGATCACGATGTTGGAAAACAGCATGGGACGGAAGATCGGGAAGGTATACGTGGCGCTTGGGGGACAGTCGCTCCGTACCATGGAATTCGCGAGGTCCATCGAGCTGTCACCCGGTGAGATGGTCTTGGAAGAGGTAATCGGGAGGTTACACGCATCGGCCGAGCAATTCGTGCCAGAACTCGCGCGAGCTTACGCGGTGGCCGACGTGGAGTATTTTGTTGATGGTAAATCGGAACGGAAGCCTGTAGGGGTGACCGGTTCCCGCGTGGAGGCCAACTTCAAACTTATCACGGGGCGTCCCAACCTGTTGGGGAACGTGGAGAAAAGTATCACCGGGAAAGCGGGACTGCCCATCGAACAACATATCGTGGGAGCTTTGGCCGCTGCAGCAGCCACGTTAAGTGACGAGGAGAAAGAGCTGGGATGCGCCCTGGTGGATTTCGGGGCAGGTACCACCACCTTGTCGGTTTACAAGGGAGGCATTCTGCGTTCGGTAATCGTAATCCCTTTCGGTGGCAAGAGCATCACGAGAGATATACGCGCGCTGAATTTCACCGAGAATGATGCAGAGCAGTTGAAGATCAAGTACGGGAAGGCTATGAAGAAGCAAGAGACTCCCTTTTTGGCTTCGCCGTTCTCGGAAAAACCCGATGTGGATATGACGGAATTAAACCGGGTGATAGAGATGAGACTCGATGAGATCACGGCTAACCTTAAAGAGCAAATCAAACTTTCAGGCTATGAAGGGGAGAGCCTGGGGGCCGGCTTGATCATCACGGGAGGTGCCTCCCAACTGGAGAACCTGGATGATTACCTGGAACAGAAGCTGAAAATGTCGGTGCGACGTGCCACCGTGAAAAAAACGCTGGTTAACAACGCTCCCGAATTGGTCAACGATCCATCTTACTCGCGTGTGTTGGGCATGTTGTTGCTGGGTGATGAGGATTGCGAACAAAAAGAGGAGGAAGCCCCAAAGGAGTACGAGGAGTACGAAAAGGAGATGGAACAAGATACCTCAACGGGTCGCACTTCGTGGATATTCAGGGATAACAAGAAAACGAAGAAGCCCAAAAGCCAAAAAGAGAAGGAAAAAGAGAAGGAAAAAGAGAAAGAGAAAGATGGCGGTGGATTTTTTTCGAGCATGGAGAACTTTTTCGGGAACATGTTTTTGGAGGAGGACGAGTAGGAGTAGGAGTACAATGTTAAACAGGTAAAGGATCAATCGAATGGTTAACGACATATTGGATTTTCAAATTGATACCCATACCGGTGCCATCATTAAGGTGATTGGCGTGGGCGGCGGAGGGGGTAACGCGGTCAATCACATGTACGAGGAGGGGATACACGATGTCTCTTTTGCCCTTTGCAATACCGATAACCAGGCACTGATGCAGTCGCCGGTCCCGGTGAAAGTGCAGTTGGGACAGAACACCACCGGGGGGCTGGGCGCGGGTAACCAGCCGGATATCGCTCAAAAGGCCGCGGAAGAGAGTGTTCATCTGATCGAGGAGCTACTGCAAGATGGTACGCGCATGGCTTTCATCACCGCGGGTATGGGCGGTGGAACCGGGACGGGTGCTGCTCCCGTGGTGGCCCGTGTGGCCAAGGGGATGGGAATACTCACCGTGGGCATCGTGACCATTCCTTTCGTCTTTGAAGGTGCTCGGAAGATAATCCAGGCCCTCAAGGGGGTGGAGGAGATCGCGAAGAACGTGGACGCGTTACTGGTGATAAATAATGAACGGCTGCGGGATATTTACAGCGATCTCACGATGATGAACGCGTTCGCGAAGGCTGATAATACCCTGGCGACCGCCGCTAAAAGTATCGCCGAGATCATTACGGTGCATGGGCACGTGAACCTCGACTTTGCCGATGTGAACACCACCCTCAAGGATGGTGGGGTCGCGATCATGAGCAGCGGGCTGGGGAAAGGCGATGACCGCGTGAACGATGCCATCCACAACGCGTTGCATTCGCCCTTGTTGAATAACAACGACGTGTTTAGTGCCAAGAAGATCCTTATCAACCTTACGTTTGGTGAGGAGCACCCGCTGATGATGGAGGAGATGAACTCCCTGCACGACTTCATGTCGAGATTCCGAAGAGAGATCGAGGTGATCTGGGGTGCGGCTGTCGACAACTCGCTGGGTGAGTCAGTCAAGGTAACCATCCTTGCTACCGGCTTCTCGATTACCAGCGTGCCTGGTATCGAGGAGCAGAGGGCTTTGGAAAGTGAAGAGGATAGGAAAAGGCGTCAAGCTGAGCTGGAGGAGCAACGCGAAAAGGAGAGAGAGAATAAGAAGCTGATAGAGACGTACTATGGTAAGGCCGGTTTGGCGTCGCTCGAGACGCATAACTATCGTCAGGATCCGTTTGTGCTGACGCAGGAAGAGTTGGATGACGATAAGATATTGGAAGCGCTGGAGAGGAGCCCCGTGTTTAAGCGGGAGCGTGATTTTAATCCCCGTTCCTATCAGGCGGATGTGCCACACCGGCCCACGACCCTGTTCGGTTGATATTGCTGTAAAAGGCTATCATGGGGCAGGTGAATTATTAACCACCCGTGTGCGTTTGTCTCACGTAGGGTTCGTGTTCCTTCTTGAATCGCTTGTCAATCAGGTTGTTTTTTCTCGCCTTTTTCTCAAGCTTTTTCAGTTCGCTATCCCTTCTCTTGTTAAGGTTGAACTCGGCTGTCAACAAGGTAACTGAAAGCGTTTCGTCATCAATTTCGTTGAATTCAAAAACTACGGTTTCATCTTCAATCACCTCGTAGTCAGTTAACCTAACCAGGTAGTCGTACCCGGGTCGATAATCGATGGTAATCTTGTTGTAACCCATGCCGAAGACGGTTATGGTCCTCAGTTTTCCTGTATTTGGCAAGTAAATTGTGCCGTTACTTCCCGTGACCTGTCCCCCAGGCTCTTTTCGTGAAACTTTATCGGGTTCAACCAATATCCCCGGAATCGGGTAGCCGTTTACTCCCGTGACCTTTACAACGCATGTATCCTTACGAGATCCGTTCGATTCTTGGAACGTGGCTTTCGCACCTGGGTACGCCGTGGTGTGTACCAAGAGAAAGTCTCCTTCTCTCTCGTACGTACCTGTTCCCGTTTGTGTCGAGGACAACCCCCCAAAACCACTAATACGGAACATGACTTGATCTCCTTTAAATACAAGAGAGTCAGTTCCGTTCGTGTAGGTGCCACTTAACGATTGGGCGGTAACAGGTGTGCTGAAAAAAAGCATTGAAAGCAATAACGGTATGGAAACCAATAACGGCATAGGAACCGAAAATAGATTTTTTTTCATTAGGACGAGAAGATAAGTGAACTTTCGCATGTTTGCACGTTTTCGCCTGCAAGGCTTACGTGACACAGTAACAGTACGAAAGTAGGAAAATAAATCGAATTACAAATGTACCATTAATTTTCATTACGGGGAAAAGTGAAACGTTAAAAGAGTACCGGTAGGGACACGATCTATCGGGTAACAATGTTTTTAAAGGGTCCCCTTTAGAGATAGACGACCTTTAGTCTATTGGGGGATTTTGACCTACTATACGTTTTTTTTCGTATCATTGTATTCGAAATAAAATGAGATATGATGATTGATTTTTCAAAAATCCCCTCTCCCTGCTTCGTGATGGAGGAGGCGAAGCTCCGCGAGAACCTCCGGTTAATCCAATCGGTAAAAGAGCGGGCGGGGGTGGAGATTATACTGGCCTTTAAGGCGTTCGCCCTATGGAAGTCCTTCCCGATCATCAAGGAGTACGTGAGACATTCAACGGCCAGCTCCGTGGCGGAGGCCCGACTTGCTTACGAGGAGATGGGAAGTCCCGCGCATACCTACGCGCCGGCTTATACCGACTACGATTTCCCGCTTTTCTTGAAGTACAGTAGCCATATAACCTTTAATTCCCTGTCGCAGTTCGAGCGATTCTATCCTCAGGTCAAAGCGTTTGAAAGGGTGGTCGAGTGCGGGGTACGGATCAATCCCGAGTTCTCGGTGGTGGAGACCGATCTTTATAACCCCAGTGCACCCGGGTCAAGATTGGGGGTCACCGCGGCGAGGATAGGTGAGCGAATCCCTGAGGGGATAACGGGGCTGCATATGCACAATCTTTGTGAGAACAACTCCCACGACCTGGAGAAAACGTTGACGGTGGTGGAGGAGAGGTTTGGGCACCTCTTCGGGCAGGTCCAGTGGCTCAACCTCGGGGGAGGACACTTGATGACGCACCAGGAGTATGATGTGGATCACCTTGTAAGCGTGTTGACAAGTCTGAAACAGCGCTACCCACACCTGGAGGTGATATTGGAGCCGGGCAGCGCCTTCGCCTGGGAGACGGGCGTGCTGGTGTCGAGCGTAGCCGATATTGTTGAGAACGGTGGGGTGAAGACCGCGATGCTCAACGTGTCGTTCGCCTGCCATATGCCAGACTGCCTGGAGATGCCCTATAAGCCGCGTGTGCGAGGTGCGTACCACGTGCCGGTTCCGGGAAAGTTCACCTACCGGTTGGGGGGTAATAGTTGCCTGAGTGGCGATTTCATGGGCGACTGGTCGTTCGATGAGCCATTGAAGGTGGGTGATCGGATCGTGTTCGAGGATATGATGCACTACACCACCGTGAAGACCACTATGTTCAACGGTGTCTCGCATCCCTCCATCGGCTTATGGACCGAGGATGGTCGATTCAAGCTCTATCGCGAGTTCGGGTACGAGGATTACAAGCATCGGATGAGTTGATTACGTTATGGCAAATAACATGAAGGTAGGTCTCTTTTCCGGGTCGTTTAACCCCATTCACGTGGGGCACCTTGTCGTGGCTAACTACATGCTGGAGTTCACCTCCCTCGACGAGGTGTGGTTCGTGGTCACGCCGCACAGCCCGTTGAAGCGACAGGAAGAGTTGTTGGATGACCAGTTGAGGCTGGATATGGTACGCCTTGCGCTAAAGGAGTATGAAGGGCTGTTTGCTTCTGATATCGAGTTTCATCTGCCGCGTCCCTCCTATACCGTGGAAACGCTCGCCGCACTTGACAAAGAGTACCCGGAGAAGGAGTTTCACCTGATTATCGGGGGGGATAACTGGGTTATATTCGATCGGTGGTACGAGCATGAACGCATTCTTCAGAAATACGGCATCTTAATTTACCCCCGTAAGGGTGAAGAGGTTAGCATCCCGCACAGGTACAGGGATAGCGTACAGGTGGTGAAAGCACCTTTGGTGGAGATCTCCTCCACCTTTATCCGTGAGAGCCTAAAACAGGGGAAGAACATGCGGGCATTCCTCCCTCCCGGGGTGTATGAATTTATTCTTGAGCGGGATCTCTATCGCTCTTCTCCTCTTCGTACCGCATCGCGTCGAGGATGATGGGCAGGATGGCGGTATCTACCCCAGCCTCTTTCAGCTCCTTTTCATCGTCGTATAACATGGCTTGAAACAGCTCCATGTCGCCCGCTTTTTGCTTCGATTGCAGGTAGAACTCCACTCCCCGTTTCATGTTGCCTACACACACTTCCACGTGCCCGGCGTTGAGGTAATCATGGGCGGAGGGTTTCTTTTCCAATACGCGGGCGTAGTAGTCCCGGGCCACGTTATATTTCCGGGAGAGGAACGCGCACCAGGCGATTGGGCGCCATGCGCGAGAGCCGGCATTCCCCAGTAGCTCCACTTTAAAGTAGTAGTTCAGCGCTTCATCGTATTGTTTTAACTCCAGGTAACAATGGCCGATGTTGAGTTGAATTGCCATATCATCGGGCCTAAACTGTTCCAACCTGCGGTAATACTCCAGCGCCGTGACAGGCTCTTTTAATACCCGGTAACAGTATGCTATCCGGTTGAGTATCCAGGTGTTGTTCTCCTCTATCAGATCGGCGTGCAGGTACGCTTCCAATGCCCCTTGCATATCGCCTAGCATCTGCTTCGAATACCCGATCCTCTGCCAGGTTTCGCTTTGGTCTCCCCGTTCCGCAGCCAATAGGTTGTAGGCCTCGATCGCCTCCTTGAAATTGTTCTTCTCGAAATAGTGGAGGGCGATCTTTTCCAGGTTATTGGACTTCCTGATAATCGGGTAAAAGGGAACCACCTGGTGGTAGTCGAGCGGGAGCTCGAAGATATCGTTGAACTCCGCTCGCCGAGGGTGTAGCTTGAAGAAACGATACAGGTTCTGGATCTGCTGTTTGATAATACCCTCCTCCTTTTGGTGTGGGTTAAGTACCTGTTCCTCCTCCTGCATCTTCTTGATCTCCGCCCCCTCGGCCCCCAGCTGCCCGATCATCATCTTCCTGTAACGCTCCGGCATCACCAGGATACTCAGGCAAAACGAGTATTTGTCTGAATCACAAATAAGGGACGACTCTAACATGATGTCGATCATGGAGCTGCCACGCGACTGATCACCGAAAAGTGACTCCAGGGAGCTGTGTCTCGGGTCGAACGGGAGGTGCCAGTTGCTCATCTCCAGGAAGAAGGGGTGCGATTTCAGGTTCGAGAAGGTGGAGTGGAACACGTCGGCTCCCTCCATCTGTAGTTCACTGAGCTCTTGCAGCTTGTCGCTCAACCCGCTTTCGTCGATGATCTTTTGCCACTCAGGGTTCTTCTCCTCGAATCCTGTCGCCCCCATCCATTCGTCGAGCTTGATCTTTTTGCCTATCATTGGACTTAGCTTCATCATCTCGGGGAGGATCTCATCCTTGAGTCTCTTCGCGATCTTCTCGGTCTCATGGGCTTGGATAAAACCAGTGATGCCGGTGATGAAGCGGCGGTTGAACGTTGGGTCGTCAGACAGTAGTTTGAGCCGGTCAATGCATTCGGGGTAAAGGGGCCAGAGCGATTGGTAGCTTTGGAAGATGGGGATTAAGCCGATGATGGCCCTCGAAAACAGCTCTGGTTCAGGGTGGCGACAGGTGTCGAGGAGCAGGTTGATCTTTCCCGCGTCGAACCGATGCAGGATGTTTAGGGTCAGTGCCGTTAGGAACATGCCCTTGGCCTGTACCGGTACCAGCTGGTTCTCCATAAACCGCTTCATGGAGTCGACCAAGCCGTTCATACCTTTGGTAGAGGAAGAGGTGTACACGGTGTAAAACATTTCCCGTACCGTGTTCTCGTACGACATTTGGATCTGTTTAAGGCGATCTCCCTTCTCCTCGCCCTCCTCCAGCAAGCCGATGAATGAAAAAGTGTCGGTCTGCTTCTCGAAGGTCTCGGCGTATGTATCCAGCGTGACGGCAATACGGCGATTCATGTTCCTCGTCTGTTCGTAAAAGAACGAGGGACAGTTTCGGGTTAGCAACTGGTTGGCCGCATCATCGGCGAGGGTATAAATGTCGCGGGTTATCTTTTGGTAAATGGCTTGCCGCTCAGGGTCTTGCTGTCCCTCTAAAAAGTAGTGCAGCATGTACTGATAATGGGTTCGTAGTTCCGATAACCTTTCCGTGTATACCCAGTTGGACTCAATGGCGATCAGTTTATCGAGTTGGTCAATGGCCTTTTTTAGCTCTTTATTATGTAGGTGACCGCGAATGGTCTCTACCCGTTTTCTTATGCTTGTAGGATTCGTCATGCTACTTAAAGTATATTGTCCTTGAGGATGAGCACGGATGGGAGCGCATCAATCCACGGTAAACCCGCGTTAAGCAACTTGGCCCACCCGCTGGAACCCATGATCACGAGGTCTTGGCCTTGTATAAACGCCCGGTCGATCTTCTGGTTCCCGTCCCATAACATCACCTTCCCTTCGATTTTCTTGCCGATTAACTGGTAGAACTTCTGTGCTTTCGTGTCGGACGCAAGAATACCAATCGCATCCCATATCATCAACTCGACGGGCTCTTTTTCGGCAAATCGAAAGAGAACGTAAGGCAGAATCTGAACGTCGGTAGGACACAGGATGGGGACGAACAGGCTACTCAAACTATTCCATCCCTGGTCCAGGAGGAGTCCACTTGCCATGGGGTTGCGGCTCATGAACGAGCTGATGTTGCTCAGGATATGGGCCTCAGAAGGTTGGAATTGGCTCAAGACGTGATGTTCAGAACGGGTGGGGTCGCTTTTCAAGCGGAAGTATTTCTGGCACAAGCCGGGATTCAACCGGTGGCAACTTACCCCGAGCAAGACTATGTTGCACTCTTGTTCCTTCGACAGGTTCAGTGTTTCGGACAACCAGTCATCGGAACGTTTCACAAAGGCACGGATGGTAACCCGGCTTTTCTCTCTCCGCTCGATAATGCTCGTGAAGAGCTTGTTTTGGTAAACGTCGCTCGCCATGGTCTCCTGTCCTTCTTCTTCTTCTTGATCGGCTTCCAGCGGCCTTAGCAGCTGTAGAAACGTGATGGACGACTTGTCGATTCGCGATAGCGTGAAATGCGCGGCAAGAATGCCGAGCCTCTTGCCGGTCTCCGTCTCCGTGAAGGAGACCAACGCGTGGAGGGGACGTTTAAAGTCGGCATCACCCTCCATCCTGCCCGCCAATTTGTCTACTGCATCCATGGGTTTTTATTTTTTATAAACAAAGATAACGATATTTTCTTTCAAAAAAGCATTCGCGGGCTCTTTGGTTAGCGCTATTTTTTATACCTTTGCACCGCACGAGTTGTGAAACGATTATCTATAGCTACTTAAAAATGAAAATAAACCGTTTTCTCTTCCCGCTCCTTTTCATCTTGTTGGTGCTCTCTTGCGGTCAAAGCAGGGGGGACGGACGGGCGAAGACCGTAGGAGATAAAGCGGAGAGTGCATTGATTGCAGGTGCGGAAGTTGTATCCGACACCTCCTTTGATGCAGAAGAAGAGGAGTTTGACCTCTTCCTTCAGAAATTCAGCGAACAGAGGTCGTTTCAGTTAAACCGTGTCAAATTCCCGATTAACGTGACTGTTCCTGACACGGACGATGAAGGTATGGCACCGATAGAGGAGACCATTGGTAGGTACGAGTGGGAAATGCTTGATTTCACCTACGATAGCACTTTCTTGACCCGCCCTTACGACCAGTATTACCAGGTGGTGCGCTTCCAAAACGATACGGCCGTGGTGGAGATACGGGGTATCAATAACGGCATCTACGCCGATTACTACTTTGAACTCATCGATAATCGGTGGTACTTGGTAACGCTCTGCGAAGCCTCGTTCTAACTTTTTAACATCTCGTCGCCAAAGCTGAGGGGGAGTAGCTGCTTGACGCTATCCACCACGTAGACCCCCTGTTCACCGTACATGAGCACCCGTATGGGCGATTGAAAGCGGTTTTCGCTCTCTAGTAATACCTGCCTGCAGGCCCCACAAGGGGTGATGGCGTTGCTCGTGAACGTGCCGTTGTTCCATGCTGCCACGGCGATGGCTATGATCTTCTGATTGGGGTAAGCCGCGTGCGCGAAGAACACGGTCGTTCGCTCGGCGCATAGGCCGGATGGGTAGGCCGCGTTCTCCTGGTTGTTACCGACGATGATCTCTCCGTTTTCCAACAAGACGGCTGCACCCACCCGGAAATTGGAGTAGGGTGCGTACGAGCCTCGCGTGGCCTGTTTAGCCCGTTCGATAAGTTTTTTTTCAACCTCGGAGCACTCCTCTAACGGATAAACAGCTATCTTTGTGGTTAAATTGATTTCTTGCATACGATCATGAGTAAGTTGTTTCGCGAATATACATATATTTTCTCGCTCTTTCTGGTTTCATCGTTGCTGTTTTTCATGACTCCCGTTTCGGGACAGACCCGTGTAAAGGCCTATGAAGAGTACGCGGAACGGTATGGTGACTTGGCAAGGGAACATATGGATAGGTATCGCGTTCCCGCATCGATCAAGCTGGCGCAGGCCATTTTGGAGTCGGGAGGCGGGTTGAGCGAGCTGGCGCGACAGTCAAACAACCACTTCGGGATCAAATGCCACCGGGAGTGGGACGGCCCTAAAGTGTATGCTGCGGATGATGGGCCAAACGACTGCTTCCGCAAGTACGAGCGCGTGGAAGATTCGTATCGCGATCACTCTGAATTTCTGGTGAATGGTGCGCGGTATCACTCCCTTTTTAACCTGTCGATTACCGACTACAAGGGTTGGGCGAGGGGTTTACAGAAGTCGGGTTACGCGACTGACCGGGCTTATGCCAATAAGCTGATAAAGCTTATCGAGGATTACGAGCTCTACCGATATGACGACTCGAAGTACCGCGGGGGGGTGAGTAGGAAGCAACGCAGAGCGATGCGGGATCAAGAGACCTCGAGGGTCTCCTGGACGCACCAGCCTTACATCACCCATGGACTGGTGTACGTGATCGCGGTGGAGGGGGACTCCTTCCTCAGTATCGCCAACGAGTTTGGATTCAGAGAGAAGGATCTGTTAAAGTTTAACGAGGTGCCTGAGGATTTCCCGTTGAGCGAGGGAGACATCGTGTACTTCCAGAAGAAGAAGGCGAGGGCCGATAAGCCGTACTTCGAGCACACGGTGCAGGTGGGGGAATCGATGCATAGCATCTCGCAACTGTACGGTATCCGCTTGCGGAACCTGTATAGGCTGAACAAGAAAAACTACGAGTACATCCCGGAAGAGGGTGATGTGCTGAAGCTTAGGTAATGATAACAAGCAATTATAACGATATGAGATACAATACACAGAAAGAGAAATTGATTCTGCCTGAGTACGGGCGCAATATTCAGAACATGGTGGATCACTGCATGGGTATCGAGAACCGCGAGGAGCGCACCAAATGCGCGTACACGATCATCGATATCATGGGGAACATGTTTCCGCACCTGAGGGATGTCAATAATTTTAAACACATCCTGTGGGACCACCTGGCCATCATGTCCGACTTCCAGTTGGAGATTGATTACCCGTACGAGGTGATCAGCAAGGAGGACCTCTACTCCGCACCCGAGAAGATCGAGTATAGCCGCCCCACCATGAAGTACCGCCATTACGGGAAGATCTTGGAACGGATGATCCGGATCGCGGCCGATATGGAGGAGGGTGACAAGAGGAAGTACCTGGTAAAGCTGCTGCTTATACAGATGAAAAAGTCGCACACGCAGTGGAACAAGGAGGTAGATGACACGAAGATCTTTCATGACCTGCAGGAGTTGTCGGGGGGGAAGATAAAGGTGAACGAAGAGCAGTTCACGATTCCCGAGGTGAAGGTCACGCCCACGCGCGGCAGGTTAAAAAACATCCGCTACCAGAGAAGGAGGAGGTAACCGGATGATTCACGAGAAGGATATCGTTCCGGTAGGACGTACGCGGAAACCGTACGGGATAAGGGGGGAGATCATGCTTCTCTTCCATAAGCCGGTGTACGCTGATCTGGACGTGGATTTTTATTTTCTTGAGATGGACGGGATACCGGTTCCCTTTTTCGTGGAGGAGTTTACCGGGATGACAGATACCACAGCCCGCGTGAAGTTCATGGATGTGGAGGACGAGATAAAAGCCTCTCGCCTGGTCAACAAGCGGGTGTGGTTGCAACGTGAGATGGTTAAGCCATTGTTGGGACAGGAGGAGATTGGCTGGGATTACTTCATCGGTTTCGAAGTGGAGGACCAGCACGGTGTACTGTTGGGCACGATCCGAGAGGTGGACGATGCAACCATCAACGTGCTGTTCGTGGTGGTTCTTGATGAAGACGAACGGCTTATCCCGGCCACCGAAGATTTTATCCTCTCTGTCGATGAAAAAAAGGGTACAATCAAGATGAATCTCCCGGAAGGTTTGCTGGACGGATGAAGCGAAACAGGTTATGAAGGTTAGGAAACGGAATATTGCTATCTTGGGTTCTACCGGCTCTATCGGTACGCAGGCGCTGGACGTGATCGCGCGCTACCCTGAACGGTTCGAAGCCTACGCTTTGATCGCGAATAACAGCGTGGAGCTGCTGATTGAGCAAGCACGCAAGTTTCAACCCGAGATCGTGGTGACTGCTAACGAGTCAAAGTACGAGCAGCTGAGAGAGGCCCTGAGCGACTTACCTATCAAGGTGTGGTGTGGCAGGGATGGGGTAGAAGCGGCCGTTCAAGCCGAGGAGGTGAATATGGTGCTTGTGGCGACGGTCGGTTTTTCGGGACTGACTCCTACGATTCATGCAATCACTGCCGGGAAGGCTATCGCTTTGGCGAATAAAGAGACGTTGGTCGTGGCAGGCGAGTTGATTACCTCGCTGGCCCTAAAGCATAAGACCCCCCTGTTACCGGTCGACTCCGAGCATTCGGCCATCTTTCAATGTTTGAACGGGGAGGGAGACAACGAGGTTGAGAGAATTTGGCTCACCGCGTCGGGTGGCCCTTTTCGTACCTACACCAAGGAGCAGTTACAGCATGTAACCAAGGAACAAGCGCTGGCACATCCCAACTGGGACATGGGCCAGAAGGTGACTATTGACTCCTCAACGCTCATCAACAAGGGCTTTGAGGTGATTGAGGCGAAATGGTTGTTCGGTATTGATCCGTCTCGGATAGAGGTGTTGGTACACCCGCAGTCCATCGTCCACTCGATGGTGCAGTTCCAGGATACCTCTGTGATGGCGCAACTGGGGCAGCCCGATATGCGGGTGCCCATACAGTATGCCTTCTCATACCCCGAACGGCTGGCGTTGCCTATCGAGCCAGTCGACTTTTCCGAGCTATCGAGCTTAACGTTCGAGCGACCCGACACGGACCGCTTCCCCAACTTGGGTTACGCGTACGAGGCGATCCGGGTAGGGGGTAATATACCTTGCGTCTTGAACGCGGCCAATGAGGTGGCGGTCGAGCTCTTTTTGCAGGAGCGCATCGGGTTTACGACGATGAGCCGGCTAATCGAGAAAACCTTGCAGAAAGCATCGTTTATCCCCACGCCATCGCTTAGCGACTACGTGGAGAGCGATGCAGAAGCGAGGAGAATAGCGTTTGAATACGCTCGTTAAATAACGTGTACATATTTTACTAGTAGATGGAAACATTTTTGATGAAGGCGTTGCAGTTGATACTGAGCCTTTCGATTTTGGTGCTGGTCCACGAGTTTGGCCATTTCATCTTTGCCCGGATGTTTAAGATTCGGGTTGAGAAGTTTTACCTTTTCTTCGACCCGTGGTTCGCGCTGTTTAGGTATAAGCCTAAGAACAGCCACACCGAATACGGGATAGGATGGCTACCCCTGGGCGGATACGTTAAGATAGCCGGTATGATTGATGAGTCGATGGATAAAGAGCAGATGGCGCAACCACCTCAACCGTGGGAGTTTCGCTCCAAGCCGGCTTGGCAACGGTTGCTGGTTATGGTGGCAGGAGTGCTGTTTAACTTGCTGTTGGCGTTCGTTATTTATGCCATGGTGCTGTTTACTTGGAAAGACACTTACCTCCCTCTTCGTAACGTGACCCAAGGAATGGAGTTCAGCAATGCTGCACAACGAGCCGGTTTTCGTGATGGAGATATCCTGCTGAAAGCTGACGACAAGACGCTAGAGCGCTTTGGTGTACGTACCCTGCTTGATGTAGCCGATGCCGATGAGGTGACCGTGCTGAGGGAGGGTAAAGAGGTGGTTTTGACTATGCAGGAAGGATTGATGCGGAACTTACTAGCCGACAAGGAGGGGTTCGCGGCTTATCGTATCCCTGCTGTGGTACAGGAGACCATGGAGGGAAGCGCGGCCGACAGGGCTGGATTGGCACATGGCGATAGTATTGTTGCCGTCAATGGGGAGGCAATACAGGTTTTTAGTGACCTTCGCTCGCATCTTGACGCCCATCGTGGCGAGGAGGTTCAGTTGGACTATTACCGATCGGGGGTATTGCAAAGTACTTCGGCACAAGTTGATTCCGCTGGAACGTTGGGTTTTTACGCGATGGGCGCTGCCCAGATTTATCGGACGGTGACACTTTCCTACGGTTTTTTTGAATCCTTCCCGGCGGGTATAAAAATGGGCGTGCAAACGTTGAGGGACTACGTGGCGCAGTTCAAGTACGTCTTCACCAAGGAGGGTGCCTCCTCGCTGGGGGGATTTGGTGCCATCGGCAGTCTTTTCCCAGCACAGTGGGACTGGCAGGCGTTTTGGATGATGACCGCCTTCCTCTCGGTTATCCTCGCGTTTATGAATATCCTGCCCATACCGGCTCTCGATGGTGGGCACGTTCTGTTCCTTATCTACGAGGTGATCGTGAGGAGGAAACCCAACGAGAAGCTGATGGAGTACGCGCAGGTGGCGGGGATGCTTTTCCTGCTGGGACTGGTACTGTACGCCAACGGCATGGATATCGTGAGGGCGATATTTAATTAGTAAAGATAATTGATTCGATTTCGGATGCGTCTATTGAGCCTGAAGGCAGAACAATCAAAAAGAAAGTTGAGCAAGATAAAGGAGAGTGCATATGAAAGTTTCGGAATTAGTGAACGCGACGCAAAAGACGGCGTTTTCGTTCGAGCTGCTGCCCCCGCTAAAGGGCAACAGCATTCAGCAGGTGTTTAACGCGATTGATCGACTGAAGGAGTTTGACCCCAAGTACATCAATATTACCACGCATCATAGTGAGAACGTGTACCAGGAGGACGAAAAGGGGGTTTACCGGAAGGTGAACGTGCGGAGGCGTCCCGGTACGGTAGCTATCGCGGCTACCATTCAGTACCGTTACGGGATACGGGCTATACCCCATATCATATCCAGGGGTTTTTCCAAGGAGGAGACTGAGTACGCGCTGATCGACCTGTCGTTCTTGGGGCTGACCGACCTGCTGTTGTTGCGGGGCGATGCCAAGAACCTGGATGCAGAGCAGCGGGCCATGGATAGCCATTTGCACGCCACGGGGCTTCAGGAGCAGGTGAATAACTTTAACAAGGGAATCGGGTATGATGGTGCTCCCTTCACTGCACCCGAAGAATCCTTTTCGTACGGGATGGCTTGCTACCCGGAGAAGCACGAGGAGTCGCCCAACATGGAGTCGGAGATTTACTACACGAAGATGAAGGTAGATAACGGGGCCGACTACCTGGTCACCCAAATGTTTTTCGATAACAGCAAGTATTTCGAGTTCGTGGAGCGATGCAGGGAAGCAGGTATCACGGTCCCGATCATACCCGGCATCAAGCCCATTCACCTGATGAACCAACTGACCGTTTTGCCTCGGATATTTAGAACCGATATCCCGGAGGAGCTGGCATCCGAACTTCGTAAGTGCAAGGACGATGAAGCGGCTAAAGAGGTTGGGGTGGAGTGGTGCATTAAACAGTGCCGGGAACTGGTACAGAGCGGAGTGCCAAGCATCCACTTCTATGCGCTGATGGCCACGGAGAGCGTGTACCGGGTCGCGAAAGAGATCTATTAAGGGCACGAACTACGATAACGGGTAGGGGGTAAGAGGATAGGGCATGGATCACGGTAAAGACAACGATAACGACAACGACGGAGGATGTATTTTCGCGATATCATAGGACATCATGAGATCAAGCAACACCTGATTCACTCGGTGGAGCAGGGTCTTGTTCCACATGCGCGTATTCTCCATGGTCCCGAGGGAGTGGGGAAGTTGCCCCTGGCCATCGCGTATGCCCGCTACCTTAACTGCGGTTTGCGCGGTCCGGATGATGCTTGCGGCAAGTGCCCCTCTTGTCATAAGTTTGATAAGCTGGCACACCCCGACCTCCATTTCGTCTTTCCGGTAGTTAAGTCGAAAGTGAGCGATGACTACCTGCCCGAGTGGCGAGAGATGTTGTCCGGCAGGATTTACTTCAGTTTGAATCAGTGGCTACAATTCATCGATGCGCAGAACGCGCAGGGGTTGATCTACGAGAAGGAGAGCGGCGAGATTATCCGCAAGTTGAACCTCAAGGTGTACGAGGCGCCCTATAAGGTGATGATCGTCTGGCTGCCCGAGAAGATGCACCTCGCCTGTTCGAACAAGTTGCTGAAGATGATCGAGGAGCCTCCGCCCAACACCGTCTTCCTCCTTGTCACGGAAGATGCTGAAAACGTGTTGCAGACCATCTGGTCGCGCTGCCAGCCCATGCACGTGGGTGGTATTGACCGGGAGGATATCGTGAAGGCCCTGCAGCAAACCTACGCGTTGGATGGTGAGCGGGCAGAGATGGCGGCCCACATCGCGCGGGGTAGCTACCTGAGGGCAGTAGAACTAATTGAGGCGTCTGATGAGAACAGTTTCTTCTTCGATCTGTTCAAGGAGATGACACGGGCCTCGTTCTCGCGCGACGTTAAAAAAATAAAGGGGGTAGCAAACGAGATCGCGGGCATTGGCCGGGAGATGCAAAAGAGCTTCCTGCTCAACTCGTTGCGCCTCTTCAGGGAGTACTTCATCAGCAATTTTAACGAGGAGCAGATGATTTACCTCAACAAGGAGGAGCGTCAATTCGGGGAACGTTTCGCCCCTTTCATCAACGAAAAAAATATCCAAGGGTTTTACGATGAGTTCTCGTTTGCATACCGGCAAATTGAGCAAAATGGGAACGCTAGGATCATCTTTCTTGACCTTTGTTTGCAGGTAACCCTGCTTTTACGGAAATAATTTCGTAACTTGCGTATTTTGACGGTTTATTTAATTTCAAAAAGTCTCGCCTACCGCTTTGGGGGCGAATTGATATATGGACAAAGAACAATTGGCTGATAAGTTGACGGCTACCGTGCCTTTAAAAGCGGTAACCGTCCGAAATGAGAAGAGCTGTTGCGGATGTATGCCGCATACGAACAAGCTTCACACGTATGACTGGCTTCACGACTCCCCTGAGTTTCAGAAGCTAAGTAACATGGTGGAGGTGCAATTTAAAAATACCCGGAAAGGGTATTACGTGAACAGTAACAACCTGGAGCTGGAGCAGGGAGACCTGGTCGCCGTGGAAGCGATACCCGGACATGACATTGGGACGGTCACGCTAACCGGTAAGTTGGTGGAATACCAGATGAAAAAAACCCACTACCGCCCTGATCCCAACGGTGGGGTGAAGCGGGTCTACCGGATTGCCCGCCCCGTGGATATCGAGAAGTACGAGCAGGCCAAGGCCAGGGAACAGTCGACTATGATCCGCTCGAGGCAGATTGCCGAGGAGCTAGGGCTTCAAATGAAGATTGGCGACGTGGAGTACCAGGGGGATGGGAATAAGGCGATCTTCTACTACATAGCCGATGAGCGGGTGGATTTCCGTCAGCTGATTAAGGTGTTGGCGAGCGAGTTCCGCGTGAAGATAGAGATGAAGCAGATTGGCGCACGACAGGAGGCAGGCCGTATTGGAGGCATCGGTCCTTGTGGGGGGCAGTTATGCTGCAGCAGTTGGATGTCGAGTTTCGTTTCGGTATCCACGTCGGCGGCCCGCGCCCAGGATATCGCGATAAATCCCCAAAAGTTGGCCGGTCAGTGTGGCAAGCTGAAGTGCTGTATGAATTACGAGGTAGACCTTTACATCGAGGCGCAGCGTGATCTTCCCTCGCGTGAAATCGTCTTGGAGACGAGGGATGCCGACTTTTATCACTTTAAGGCCGATGTGCTTGCGGGAAAGGTTACTTACTCTACTGATAAGAGCAACGGTGCCAACTTGGTAACGATTCCCAAAGCACGTGCCTTCGAGGTAATCTCGATGAACAAGCAGGGGAAGAAACCGTTAACCCTTGCCGCGCAACATGGGGATGAGGCAAGAGACGAGGGTAACTATAACGGCAAGGATCTGCTTGAAGGGGAGAGTATTACCCGCTTTGATGCCCGGATTGGCAGTAGCCGGTCGAAACGAAGAAGGAAACCGCGAAAACGACGTTCAAACATATCCGAGCGAATGGGGAGACGCGATAACGCATCCGCGAGAGTGGAGACAGCCCCAAGTGATGCCCCGTCAGAGGGAGCAAACCCAAATGCCGCGGGGCGCAAGGAGGGAGTCTCAGATACCTCACCGCGAACGGGAAAAAGGGGACAACGTCGGGGCAGGTCCTCCAACAAAGGGAGGTCGACGGGTGAACGAAAGCCCTCGGGAGGACGAAGGACACCGGGTGAAACCAAGTCGGTTAAGGTTGACAGGAAGTCCGCGAAGGGTGGTCAAAAGTCCACGAAAGGTGGTCCAAAGTCCGCGAAGGGTGAAAAGAGATCTCCGGGTCGCGATGATTAGGCGGGTTTCATTGGCGTGCCTAACGCTGCTATTAGCGTTGGCATCATGTTCCAAAGGGGAGGTGTACTACCGGTTTCATCACGTTCAGCATGGGAAATGGTGCCGTGATTCATTGTTTTTGTTCAACGTTGACTCCACGTCGATCCAACCGGGTAAGCCCTATAACCTCTCCATCGAGCTATCCTTCAACAACGCTTACCCCTATCAGGACTTTTGGTTGCGCGTGGAGCATAATTTGACCGTTGACTCTGCGTTCCATGTTGATACCCTGCACGTAAGGGTGGCCGATGAGCTCGGTAGGTGGATAGGTAGCGGGGTAGGTGGTTTGCATCAGTTGTCGATTGTCTACCCCTATGTTGTGCGTCCAACCGTCCGTGACTCCACGACGGGGTACCGCGTGACGGTAGCTCATTACATGGATGATAACCCTTTAAAAGGGGTGGAAAAAGTAGGGATAAAGCTGGTCCGGCAATAGTTGTCGTGGATTGAAATGTATGACTACTGGTGATAAATTCGGTTTGAAACTTGTTTTCATTCCAAAACAAGGGCTATCTTTGCAAAATAATATGTTTGAAAGAAAAAACACTCTATAGAAATGGCAAAAATTAAGGGTTACGTCGAGGTAAATACCAGTCGCTGCAAGGGGTGCGACCTATGCGTGGTCGCCTGTCCCACGGGCGCACTGGAGTTAGAACCGCGAGAGGTGAATGACCGCGGGTATCATTACGTCTACCTGAAGCACCCCGACGAGTGCATCGGTTGTGCGAATTGCGGTTACGTCTGTCCCGATGGTTGTTTAACCATCTACCGGATGAAAGTGGGATAACCCCCCTGAGTTATTAAAATAAAACAAGCAGAAAAATAAGCATAATGGCAGAAGGAATATCTTTGATGAAAGGGAACGATGCCATCGCCCACGCGGCTATCCGCTACGGGGTGGATGGTTACTTTGGGTACCCCATTACCCCGCAATCGGAAGTGATCGAGGTCTTGATGGAGGCTGCCCCGTGGAAAACCACGGGTATGGTGGTCCTGCAGGCTGAGAGCGAGGTGTCCGCCATCAATATGGTATACGGCGGTGCGGCTTGCGGGAAGTACGTGATGACCAGCTCCTCGAGCCCGGGGATCAGCTTGAAGCAGGAGGGTATCTCCTATATGGCGGGGGCTGAATTGCCATGCCTCATCGTGAACGTGCAACGGGGTGGTCCCGGGCTGGGCACCATTCAGCCGTCGCAGGCCGATTACTTCCAGACGGTGAAGGGTGGGGGACACGGCGATTACAAGTTGATTACGCTGGCTCCCAACTCCGTGCAAGAGATGGCCGATTTCGTGGCACTCGGGTTCGAACTGGCGTTCAAGTACCGCAATCCGGCCATGATCCTCACCGATGGGGTTATCGGTCAGATGATGGAGAAGGTGAAGTTGCCTGAGTTCCGTCGCCGTAGAACGGAGGAGGAAGTCCGGGAGCAATGTCCCTGGGCCACTCTCGGGAAAACGGCCGATCGGGGTCCCAATATCATTACCTCGCTGGAGCTTGGCTCCGCGGAGATGGAAGAGAACAATAAACGCTTTCAGGCGAAATACCGCGTTATCGAGGAGAAAGAGGTGCGGTATGAGGAGATACAGTGTGACGATGCTGAGTATTTGCTGGTAGCCTTCGGCTCGGCCGCACGCATTTGTTTGAAAACCATACAGCTGGCACGGGAAGAGGGGATCAAGGTGGGGATGATTCGCCCCATTACCTTGTGGCCATTCCCGACGAAAGTGCTGCATGGCTATGCCGATAAGGTAAAGGGGATGCTCACCGTGGAGCTCAACGCGGGGCAGATGGTGGAGGATGTGCGCCTGGCGGTTAACGGGAAGGTTCCCGTGGAACATTACGGTCGACTGGGGGGTATCGTACCCACCCCGGACGAAGTACTGGAGGCGTTGAAAAAGAAAATGGATATAAAATAGATGAGTATGGATGTAAACAGTATAGCGACTCCCGAGAACTTGGTGTATGCCAAGCCGGAACTGATGAACGATACCCATATGCACTACTGCCCGGGATGCTCGCACGGGGTGGTGCACAAGCTCATTGCCGAGGTAATCGGGGAGCTGGGGCTGCAAGAAAAGACCATTGGTGTCGCGCCCGTGGGATGCGGGGTGTTCGCCTACAAGTACCTGGATATCGACTGGCAGGAGGCCGCTCACGGCCGGGCCCCGGCTATTGCGACCGCCGTGAAACGGTTGCTCCCCGATAAAATGGTGTTCACTTACCAGGGGGATGGTGACTTGGCGGCTATTGGCACGGCAGAGACCATTCACGCGGCCAACCGGGGCGAGAACATCGCCATTATCTTTATCAATAACGGCATCTACGGGATGACGGGTGGGCAGATGGCGCCAACCACCCTGGAGGGGATGAAGACATCCACGAGCCCAGAAGGGCGTAACGTGGAGACCATGGGGAATCCCCTCAAGATATTGGACCTACTGGCCCTGCTTGATGGTGTTTGCCTCGCGACCCGTGTAAGCGTCCACACGGCATCGGCCGTTAAGAAGACAAGACGCATGATCAAGCTTGCCTTTGAAAACGCGATGGCCGGGAAGGGCACCTCCATTGTGGAAGTGGTATCTACCTGCAACGCCGGATGGAAGATGACGCCGGCCCAGGCGAACGATTGGATGGTGGAGAACATGTTCCCGGTCTACCCGATTGGCGACTTGAAGAATGTCTAACCCATCGTATTAAAAAAGTTAAGCATGTTACAAGAGATAGTGATTTCAGGATTCGGGGGACAAGGGGTGTTGTCCATGGGCAAAATACTTGCCTACTCGGGCATCAAGGAAGATAAGGAGGTGTCGTGGTTTCCCGCTTACGGGCCGGAGCAGCGCGGCGGTACCGCGAACGTCACGGTGATTATTTCCGATGAGCCCATCAGCTCTCCCGTGCTCAATCAATACGATATTGCCATCGTCCTTAACCAACCCTCGTTGGACAAGTTCGAAGAGCGGGTGAAGCCGGGGGGCATCCTTATTTATGACGACTATGGCATCCGCAGGAAAGTGCAGCGTGAAGACATTAACGTATACCGCGTGAATGCCATGGACGAGTCGACGAAGATGGATAACACCCGAGTGTTTAATATGATCGTGCTGGGCGGGTTGCTTAAGATCGTGCCCATGGTCTCACTGGAGAACGTGATGAAGGGGTTGAAGGAGTCGCTTCCCGAGCGGCATCACGACTTATTACCCATGAACGAGAAGGCCATCTTGCGCGGTATGGAGATTATTGAACAGGAGCAAAAAGCGAAAGTCGCCCCGGCGTAAATCAGAAGTATCCTTGGCGTAAAGCAAAAGTCGCTCAAGCGTAGTCGCACGTGTAGTCGCCCACGTGGCGGGATGATATATGTGATACGGGGACGGTTTGGATGTTACCAGATCGTTTCCGTTATTTTTTACCGAAAGGCCACCAGCTCCACTTCTTACCTTTTTGGGTTTCCGTTGCCCGTGTCTTATCGTCACGTTCACGTTGGGCCTGTTGACCTCTGGAGTCCTTGGGCTTATTGGGGGCTTTGGAGCGGTCATGCTCCCTGGGGCGTTTGTCTTTTTTTTGCCCTTTGGTTTGTTCATGTCTGGGGCGCTCCTGCCCTGTTTGTTTCTTCCTTGGTTCTTCTTGCCTTGACCGTTCTTGCCTTGGCTCTCTCTGTTTGGGTTGCTCTTGTCCTGTCTGTCCCTTCCTGGGCTGTCCTTGCCTTGGTGGCCGTTGTCTGTTAGGCCGCTCCTGTGTTTGAGGCTTCTGTTTGGGTTGTTCTTGTTTCGAACGTTGCCGTTTTTGATGTTCTTGCCTCTGTTGTTCCTGTTTTGTGGAATCAGCCTTCCTGGCTTTGGGTTGTACTGTTTCTTTTTTACGCTGCTCGGGTTGTCCCCGTTTACCCTGTCCAGCACGTTCACCTCTTTCCGGCCTCTCTTTTCTTTTCGGCCTCTCTTTTCTTTCCGGTCTCTCTTTTCTTTCCGGTCTCTCTTTTCTTTCCGGCCTCTCTTTTCTTTCCGGTCTTTCCGTCCTTTCCGTCCTTTCAGCGGACCGACTTCTCCCCTTCCTCCCGGTACTTTTTGATCGGATGGCGGCGCCTCTTCTTCTCTTATCGCGTACCGGGTTGTATTCGGGCGCTTCGCCCAGTTCTGAGGGTACCGGTATCTGGTAAATCTTTTTCTCGAGGAATTTCTCGATGAGTGAGAAACGGTACTGTTCATCCGGTGAAACAAAGGTGATGGCCATGCCCGAGTCGCCGGCGCGTGCCGTACGGCCAATCCGGTGGACGTAATCCTCCGCGTCGTAAGGAACGTCAAAGTTTATCACCAACGAGATATCGTCAATATCAATACCCCGGGCCACGATATCGGTTGCCACGAGGATGTTCACCCGTTCGTTCCGGAACTCGTGCATCACGTGTTCACGCTGTGATTGGTCGAGGTCAGAGTGCATTTCATCAGCATTAACTCCCATTCTCCGGAGGACCTTGGTAATCTCCTTCACCTTCATTTTCGACCCCGAGAAGAGCAGCACCTTATTTGGTTTTTTCTCTTTGAAGAGCTGCTTGAGGATTCCTATTTTTTGTGTTTCGTAGCAGATGTAAGCCGATTGTAATATTGTTTCCGGTGGACGTGCGATCGCGATGGTGATCTCTTTTGGGTCGCGAAGGATGGTTTTTGCCAACTGTTGGATTTTGGGAGGCATGGTGGCCGAGAACATGATGGTTTGTCGCTCTTTCGGTAACAAATTTTCTATCTTCATGATATCGTCATAAAACCCCATGTCGAGCATGCGGTCTGCCTCGTCGAGGATGAAGTACTTGACACCCGAAAAGTCGATGTTGTAGAGGTTAATGTGCGAGAGTAGCCTTCCAGGCGTGGCGATCACCACGTCGGCACCACTTAGCAGTCCCCGTTTTTGAACGTCCCATGCTTCGGCGTCGTTTCCGCCATACACCGCCACCGATGAGAAGGGTGTGAAGTAGGAAAAACCCTCCATCATTTGGTCGATCTGCTGAGCCAGTTCTCGCGTGGGGGCCATGATGATCGCGTTCACCTTGTTTACATCGTGGTTGTCGTTCTGCAAGTTGTCCAAAAGCGGCAGCAAGAAGGCAGCGGTTTTTCCCGTTCCGGTTTGGGCGCAAGCGATCACATCTTTTCTGTCGAGGATAACGGGGATGGCTTGTTCTTGTACGGGCGTAGCCTCTTTAAAGTTCATGGCCTCTAAGCCTTCGAGTATAGAATTACAAAGGGGAAGTTCGGTAAATAGCATTTATAATTGACTTTTTGTATAAAGCGACAAACCACAAAGATACGACGAAAAAATGACTTTCCCGTGGGGTGGGTGGGATATTGTTTTTTCTTTCAAAAAATAGTTTTACCTTTGCACTCTCCTTTGCAACACCATGGAGAGATGGCAGAGTGGTCGATTGCGGCGGTCTTGAAAACCGTTGAGGTGAGAGCCTCCGGGGGTTCGAATCCCTCTCTCTCCGCGTTATACGCTGATTTATAACAAGTTAAGATAGTTTGCGCACGTGGTCACGTAATTTTGTACGTGACCACGTGCTTTTTTTGTTTTTCATACGATTGTTTTATCTTTACTTTTCGGTATCATATTATCTTTACACGTTTATTGGTATAGTGTTGCACGTCAATAGTCTTAATGGAAATGTTTCTACTAAATGTAAGTTTATGAAAAGGTCAATTTTCTCACAATTATTACTTGTCGCGTTTTGCATCCTTTCCTGTATAGCCTGCCAACAACCAAAGAGCGAACTTGTGTTACAGTCTTTTCCTTTGAATGCCGTAACCTTAACAGACTCGTGGGTGAAGGAACGTGAAGAGTTAAACACTGCCTACCTCCATTCATTGGATGCGGACAGATTGGTGCATAACTTCAAGGTGAATGCAGGACTGGAATCTAACGCTCAGTCGTTGGAGGGATGGGAAGCTCCTTGGTCCGGGCTTCGCGGTCACTTCACCGGGCATTATCTCTCGGCAGCATCTGCTTTGGTTTACAAGAACAACGATTCCCTGTTGGCGGCACGTCTCAACTACATGGTAGACGAATTGGAAAAATGCCAACAAGCTTTGGGCGATGGTGGTAACCTGAGCGCATTTCCCGAAAGGGACTTCGACCATATAGAAACATACTTTACCGGTGTATGGGCACCCTATTATACGTACAACAAGGTGATGCAAGGACTGTTGCATACCTATCTGTATATCGGAAATGAAAAGGCCTATCGCATGGTACTAAAGATGGCGGACTACGTGGGAGAGCGCATGGAAAGGCTTGACGTGAAGTCACGAAAGCGGATGCTTCAAATGTTACAGGCCAATCCGCAAAACGAAGTGGGAGCCATGAACGAAGTGTTGTATGCTTTGTACGGTGTAAGCAAAGAGAGCAAGCACCTGGAGTTGGCACGTGTTTTTGAACCGGAATGGATGATGAAGTATCTGCTCAAGAGTGAAGATGCTTTGTCGGGTCTTCATGCCAACACGCACATCGTGTTGGTAAACGGTTATGCCAAGAGTTATGATGTGACCGGTGACGTCACATACCGCCTTGTTACCGAAAACTTCTGGAACATGTTGATCCAGAGCCATGCGTATGCCAACGGGACAAGCAGCGGTCCACGTCCTAACCCGACTACACCGACAGCCATCAGGGCTGAACACTGGGGCATACCCAACCAGTTGGCAGCAACGCTATCCGGCGAAATCGCGGAGAGTTGCGTGACGCATAACACCCAAAAACTGTCGGCTTCCCTGTTTTCGTGGACAGGAGATGCACGATATGCCGATGCCTATATGAATACCTTCTATAACGGTGTAATGGCATTGCAGAGTGCACATACGGGGCGTTGCACCTATCATTTGCCGTTAGGTTCTCCACGCGATAAGAAATGGCTGACGGAGAATGATTTTCGGTGTTGTAACGGCTCCAGCATTGAGGCTTTCGCCACGCTCAATAATAACATCTATTTCCACGATGGCACGAACTTATGGGTGAATATGTACATTCCCACCACGTTGAACTGGGAAGAACAAGGCATTTCACTCTCACAGCAGGGGGAATTTCCACTCAAGCCACAGGTTGTGATCTCCATCGACTCGGTTCCGGAAGTAGCGGACTTCACCTTGAACCTGTTCATCCCCTCGTGGGCGAAGGGGACCCAAATCAGTATAAACGCCGAAGATGCAGGAGCTGCTTCACCGATGAGCTACAAGTCTATCCATCGTACCTGGAAGGCGGGTGACCGTATCGTGCTTGACTTTGCGTATGATTTTCACGTGAAACCGATGCCCGATGACAAGAACGTGATGGCCATCTTCTACGGTCCCATGATGCTTGCTTTTGTGGATAAGGGAGAAATAGTCCTGAAAGGTTCTGTTGAAGAGGTGCTTCAAGGGTTGAGTCGCGAAAATGATAAAGATTTCTATTTGCAAAACGGTGACCGAAAATTCTGTCTTACCCCGTTCTTTCTTATCGAGAATGAAACCTATAGCGTTTACGTGGGCATCGACAACCGTTACTTTTAACTTGTTCTATCACGTCGTTTTAACTTGATAGCTTTTTTACAACTGCTTAAAATTTGATCCTCTTTGATATTACGAACAACTTTCTAGGTAATCAAAAAGAAAAAGTCCTAAGATCGTGCAGTTACAGGCCTTTGCCCGAAATCGCTCCCGATAATAGGACTTTCTCACAGAACAAATATATGGATGTAATGGATTGGATATGAATTAAGTATGATGGATATATCAGCGGTAATTGCAGTTTTATACACCAAATTTACATCATTATTAGTGAAATGAGAGTTTAACAAGTGGGTGCATATCGCCGGAATTACTGGGTGCATATCGTCGGAATATTCATGTTTCGGTAGCAAGTGTTTTTACTCTTGTTTTTGATGAGAGCGAAGAATCTCGTTCATGTTTTAATACCTTACGGTTCAATTAATACTCACTAGATCAACGAGCACATCGCCCGGCTGGATTCATTTCAATTCCACTGAGGTACGATTAAAAGTCAGATCCGACATCTTCGAGGTTGATAGGATCTTCAGTTTCAATTCCACTAAGGTACGATTAAAAGGAGTACACGGTTTTCAAGCTCCACGACCCCAAGGAGGTTTCAATTCCACTAAGGTACGATTAAAAGTTAGAGATAGGAATGTTTGCAGAGTTGCATGACATGTGTTTCAATTCCACTAAGGTACGATTAAAAGGACTCACGTACGTTCAACGATACTTGTACGCTCATCCGAAGTTTCAATTCCACTAAGGTACGATTAAAAGTACATCGAAAGGAAAAAGTACACCAAGTATGACGCGTTTCAATTCCACTAAGGTACGATTAAAAGTCTGTAACCTGGAGCTCTTCCGACACCGATGTAGCCAGTTTCAATTCCACTAAGGTACGATTAAAAGAGGCAAGCGGTCTCGCAGCTGGGAAAAAACAAAACAAAGTTTCAATTCCACTAAGGTACGATTAAAAGTCGACACCTACCGTCTTGAAAGCAGGAAGCTAACGCGTTTCAATTCCACTAAGGTACGATTAAAAGAGTTATTACGAAACTTGAAAGCGCTGTATTTACCCGGTTTCAATTCCACTAAGGTACGATTAAAAGGGCCGAGCAGGAAGCGAAAGCCAAGGCGGAAGCAGAAGTTTCAATTCCACTAAGGTACGATTAAAAGATTATAAAGGCAGAGAAGAAAGAGAAAACAGCGGAGGTTTCAATTCCACTAAGGTACGATTAAAAGAGATGAGGGATGAGATTTTCGATGTGCTCCGGGACAGTTTCAATTCCACTAAGGTACGATTAAAAGGAGGGGGTTGACGCGCCGTTTGTGTTGCGAAACGTTGTTTCAATTCCACTAAGGTACGATTAAAAGAACAAGAAGTGCACTCAAATCGTGCACAAGGATCTGAGTTTCAATTCCACTAAGGTACGATTAAAAGTCCGAACGTTGCAACAGAGTCGGGTTGCGCCAATGATGTTTCAATTCCACTAAGGTACGATTAAAAGCCCTCGTCTTGCTTTAGCCTCATCCCCTTGGTGAGTTTCAATTCCACTAAGGTACGATTAAAAGAGCTCAAGGGGTACATCACCCGTAACAACAACTCCTGTTTCAATTCCACTAAGGTACGATTAAAAGAGCACGGCACGTTTCTCTTTCGCCAACTTCTCATGTTTCAATTCCACTAAGGTACGATTAAAAGTGCCGGCTCCTCGTTCAAGTAGAGGATGTAACGACGTTTCAATTCCACTAAGGTACGATTAAAAGCGATATCGTGTTTTACTTCGACCACACGTTTGTCGTTTCAATTCCACTAAGGTACGATTAAAAGATATGGGGCGTGGTTGAATTGTTGCTTTCGCTTTGTTTCAATTCCACTAAGGTACGATTAAAAGTCCGCATCCTCTGCCGCCTGCCCGTACTGCATCGCCGTTTCAATTCCACTAAGGTACGATTAAAAGGGAGAAGGCGGAGAACGAGTACATTTCCGGTTACATAAGTTTCAATTCCACTAAGGTACGATTAAAAGTACGACGACACCTGGAACGAGCACGCCATACCCTGTTTCAATTCCACTAAGGTACGATTAAAAGCAGTCAGAATCCGTGCCAACTTGTGTGGGGGTGTTCCGTTTCAATTCCACTAAGGTACGATTAAAAGGCCTCGCCTTGCACGAAGTAGAACGTCCGGAACAGTTTCAATTCCACTAAGGTACGATTAAAAGTCGCGGTTATCGAGCCGGAAGCAACCAGGTTCGTGAGTTTCAATTCCACTAAGGTACGATTAAAAGAAGAGATGATCAAGGAAACGTTCCCGGATATAGATAGTTTCAATTCCACTAAGGTACGATTAAAAGAGGTGAGCGGAGAGAGCATGGAGCCGGAATATTGCAGTTTCAATTCCACTAAGGTACGATTAAAAGCCCACTCGCCGTCCTTTTGAACCAGGATCGAGTTGGGTTTCAATTCCACTAAGGTACGATTAAAAGAGAAGCGTGACCCACCGCCTTTGAAACGGTCTCGATGTTTCAATTCCACTAAGGTACGATTAAAAGTCCCCTCCAATGGTGCACCAGTTGCCGAGCTTTCCTGTTTCAATTCCACTAAGGTACGATTAAAAGGTCCGGGTTCTGCGCGCGTGAACCCACTTTCAGGTTCGTTTCAATTCCACTAAGGTACGATTAAAAGATAACTGTCATTTTCTCTATCAACGTAATAATATTGTTTCAATTCCACTAAGGTACGATTAAAAGTATTTAACGCTTACAGGAACAACAAGGAGCTGTTCGTTTCAATTCCACTAAGGTACGATTAAAAGAGTTTCACCGCGGGACACTCTTTTATGCATGAATATGTTTCAATTCCACTAAGGTACGATTAAAAGTGTCTATTGTCACGAACAACAACATCACCCCGGAAGCGGTTTCAATTCCACTAAGGTACGATTAAAAGCCCGGTCAGAACTTGCGCTACTTCGAGTACGAGGGTTTCAATTCCACTAAGGTACGATTAAAAGTAGTCGTTCACCCAGACAAGCACGGCGTGCAAGAAGTTTCAATTCCACTAAGGTACGATTAAAAGCAGAAACAAGTACCTGCTTGAAAACGTGGACAAGGGTTTCAATTCCACTAAGGTACGATTAAAAGCCCTCTCCAAGATCTTCACCAAGTGCCACATTGATTGTTTCAATTCCACTAAGGTACGATTAAAAGAGCCGCGTGGATGCATATTGCAAAGGTATCTACGTGTTTCAATTCCACTAAGGTACGATTAAAAGCGCATCTGAGGCGTTGATAGAAGTAAATAAAGCTAGTTTCAATTCCACTAAGGTACGATTAAAAGCACTTGACCGACCTCCAGGCCGAGGTGATAACGAAGTTTCAATTCCACTAAGGTACGATTAAAAGAATCGAGGACAGGAAACCCGCGCCAGAAAAGGATAGTTTCAATTCCACTAAGGTACGATTAAAAGAAGGAGATTCACTTTGAAAATATAGACGTTTTCGGTTTCAATTCCACTAAGGTACGATTAAAAGTGTCGTACTCCGCCGCCCCGCGGTACGCCCTCGACGTTTCAATTCCACTAAGGTACGATTAAAAGGAGACTTCCCTGATGAACAAGACGATTAACATGCTCAGTTTCAATTCCACTAAGGTACGATTAAAAGATTTTGAAAACGCTCGTTATGATGCGTTCAACAAAGTTTCAATTCCACTAAGGTACGATTAAAAGACCCCGGAGGCGAGGAGGGCGATCATCGACTACACCGGTTTCAATTCCACTAAGGTACGATTAAAAGTGGACAGGGGCACGGTGTACTACGGGATCAAGAAGTTGTTTCAATTCCACTAAGGTACGATTAAAAGACTTTCCGGACATCTACTCAGATGGGTACAGGTTGTTTCAATTCCACTAAGGTACGATTAAAAGCAAGTACATGAAGGTTGCCGCGGGAGTGTGCAACTTGTTTCAATTCCACTAAGGTACGATTAAAAGGACCCGCAAACAATAGAGCATGATCAGGAAATGGATGTTTCAATTCCACTAAGGTACGATTAAAAGTTTTTAGAAAAAACAACTGTCAAATCATGTATAGCGTTTCAATTCCACTAAGGTACGATTAAAAGAAGAAGTACGCCAACTTGCCCAGCGTGGGGGCTAAGCGTTTCAATTCCACTAAGGTACGATTAAAAGTCCATCTTCGCCTTTGACGGGTCGTCGTTCCTATCAGTTTCAATTCCACTAAGGTACGATTAAAAGACGAGGATTTGACGACCGTGGATAGAAAGACCGCGGTTTCAATTCCACTAAGGTACGATTAAAAGAGAGGCCGGGCGTACTTCTCGTAAGCCTCGTTGGTAGTTTCAATTCCACTAAGGTACGATTAAAAGCATCCTCATCCTTTTCCGCCACCCCCATCATTTCTGTTTCAATTCCACTAAGGTACGATTAAAAGTTTGATTCAGGGATTCCCAATAAGCCATCCATATATGGTTTCAATTCCACTAAGGTACGATTAAAAGTCCGGGAGCAACAAGGTTATGAACCTTGCCCCAGTCTGTTTCAATTCCACTAAGGTACGATTAAAAGAACTTGATCTTACCGTACTCCTCCAGCCGCTTGATAGTTTCAATTCCACTAAGGTACGATTAAAAGGTTCAAAAAGAAATTAAAATCGCTCGGACTATACTCGAGTTTCAATTCCACTAAGGTACGATTAAAAGAACAAGTACCATGATTAGTAGGATAAATGAAATAGTTAGTTTCAATTCCACTAAGGTACGATTAAAAGATGTGAAACAAGAAGATGGAAGTGTTGTCAAAGAAGTTTCAATTCCACTAAGGTACGATTAAAAGTGTAGGTTACAATGTGTTCAAGAACTTAGTTATTGGGTTTCAATTCCACTAAGGTACGATTAAAAGCTTCCGGCCGATACGTGGTTACCGGGAAAGAGTCGTTTCAATTCCACTAAGGTACGATTAAAAGCGTCCACGCCATCGCTACTCCATTTCGCCCAAACGGGTTTCAATTCCACTAAGGTACGATTAAAAGCCTGATACCAAGTGTTGAAAACCTCCGTTCCGCTTTGTTTCAATTCCACTAAGGTACGATTAAAAGAGGTGGAGGAGTTGTTATCGCATTACCTGATCAACTACGTTTCAATTCCACTAAGGTACGATTAAAAGAGCATCGTTAAAATAGTCCATAATGTCCTCTATTTCGTTTCAATTCCACTAAGGTACGATTAAAAGAGTTTGATAATAAATACATTACAGAATTATTTAACAGTTTCAATTCCACTAAGGTACGATTAAAAGTATTGCAAGGCTTGCAAGATAAGTCGTACATCCCCAGTTTCAATTCCACTAAGGTACGATTAAAAGTTTGCGCAACATAGGAACGGGGCGGCTTAAGTTCGTTGTTTCAATTCCACTAAGGTACGATTAAAAGCTCGCGGGCCCGGGCCATCACCTGCCCGGGTTGACGAGTTTCAATTCCACTAAGGTACGATTAAAAGGGACGTGTGGTACGTGAAGACCGGCGACGACTGGAGTTTCAATTCCACTAAGGTACGATTAAAAGGCGTGGGTTTCAATCGCTTAAATTCAAGTGGCTTTGTTTCAATTCCACTAAGGTACGATTAAAAGTGCTCGTTACCGGCATCGGCGAGAAACGTGGATCTCCGTTTCAATTCCACTAAGGTACGATTAAAAGCGGCGCGAGTTTTGAAGCCACGCATTACGATACCAGTTTCAATTCCACTAAGGTACGATTAAAAGACGAAGGGGGGACTACCGATGTACGCGTCCGGGTTGTTTCAATTCCACTAAGGTACGATTAAAAGCCCCGGCGAAGCTCGATGGCACGGAAGGCGATTACATGGTTTCAATTCCACTAAGGTACGATTAAAAGCTATTGTCGTATGCAGACTCCATCACGCTCAACGTAGTTTCAATTCCACTAAGGTACGATTAAAAGTCCACGTCTTCTATCGTGCTCAATTACGATATCCTCCGTTTCAATTCCACTAAGGTACGATTAAAAGAGAAAGCATCGTGAAGGAATTGAAGGCATTACCCAGTTTCAATTCCACTAAGGTACGATTAAAAGGAGTAGCGTAAATCTTCTTTAAACCACTCGAAACCACTGTTTCAATTCCACTAAGGTACGATTAAAAGAAAGAGAGTTAAGGAAGTTCCAAGACAACATTCAGTTTCAATTCCACTAAGGTACGATTAAAAGGGTAACAACCTAATCCAAGCAGGTACGGGAGGTCTCGCGTTTCAATTCCACTAAGGTACGATTAAAAGGGTAGATCAGGGCGGTAAAACAGTTTTGATTCCCGGGTTTCAATTCCACTAAGGTACGATTAAAAGCCGTTAAGTAACGGCAAAAAAACGGCTGATATTCAGCTATATGATTTTATTAAGTAAACGTTTTTCGGAGTCAAAAGTTGTCGATGGTCAATAATAAAAAATGAACCGACCATCGACAACTAATATAATGTTTTGATTTTCAATATGTCAAAGAGCTTTTTGTTTTGATTAATCATGCAAATTGTATAAAAAAAGGAATGTTCGACAATCAATTATAAGAAATTGTCTATGCTACTTCGCTCTTTACCAATTATTTGCTTATCTAACCACTTTTCGCTTCTACTCGAGAAAATAATCAGGCTATCGTTTTCTAAATCCATGATTTTCTCTGCTCTCAAAGATAATTCTTTTAGCTTAACCTCGGAAATTTCGCCTTCGAAAACCGAGTTTTGTATCCAATTCAAGTATTTTCTGCATAGTTTGAGCATCTTGCCAACTCGTTTTTCGCCACAATCATAAACCAAAATCACGTACATAACTTTACCACCACATTTTAAAAGGTTTATACTCTTCCATTCCCAACAAATGCTTGCTAAGTTTGTAACACTCCAATTTTATCAAATGCTTATAACTTACTTTTCTTTTTAATGAGCGATGTTGAATGGTCTCATTTAATCGGTCGTCGAAAGCCTTTACAAAAATCTTTTTCCCGGAAGGATTAAGTAAGCAGCGGTTTAATTTGCTTTCGAAGTGGCGTTCTTGCAACTCTCTTCTATTCAGTAATTTAAATATAACTCTATCTACTAAGATCGGCTTGAAAATCTCGGAAATATCCAACGAAAGCGAGTAACGTCTTTCGCCCGGCGAGTGTAAATAACTGATCGTGGGATTGAGTTGCGTTTGATGTATGGCACGCAAACATTGGCTGTAGCACATCATGTTCCCAAACGAAATAAGAGCGTTAACCTCGTTTTGCGGTGGCTGCTTGGTACGAGTACCCATTTCAAAATCGTTGATTATCAAATCAAAGCCTTCATAGTATATTTGCCTGATATTGCCTTCCAATCCCATCAACTCTTCCACGGATGTAGCAAATGGCAATTGCAATTCGTACTGCTCGATTTTTTCTATTAAAGCATCCAAATCTTTACCGCGTGTGTTGTAATAACGTAGATTTTTAAGCATATTAAATGCGCCACCTTCAACAAATTTTCGGGCAAGCTCTATTCGCTTCTTTTTGTTTTGATGGGCTGATGTTTGTGCCAAAAGCATTTTGCCCGAAAGCAATCCGTCGCGAGGCATAAATGAACCGGTATAATTTTCGTAGTAATCGAAGAAGTGGACGGCTATTCCGTTTTGCCCCAAAAAGTTGTAAAGCGAACTGTTGGCATTGAGTGCGCCGAAAGCGTAAAACTCGGCAATATCTTCCACGGGTAAGTATCGTGGTTGTCCCTCCTGCTGATTTCCATTGCCATCTTCTTCCATTGGCGTGAAACGCAGCGTGTTGTCTTTGCGTTGAAGCGTACCGGGATTAAATAAATAATAGGTCTTTTTCATTCTTCTTCTTTCACGTAACAAAATTCGTAATAACTGCAACTTTTGCAAATTCTTGCATTGATAACAGGTGGACAGGTCTCCGATTCTACAATTTGCTCAATTTCTCTCTCCATCTTCTGGATTTTTGCACTGTCGTTATCGGAAAGTGTAACCCGGGCTGTATGTCGCAAAGTGGGGTATTCTAAAATTCCTGAAACACCCTCTATACCTGTTTGTTCCAACACGTATATGTAGTATTTCACTTGCCACTCGTGCGCTCTTTCTATTTTATTGGAACGTTTTATCTCGTGAATAACCTTGTTGCGAGCATCAAAAAAGTCGATTTTTATACCGCCCATTTCTAACTCTTCGTATCGTTCCGATCGTTGTGGATATGTCGTTTCTTGAATTAGCTTACCGTCATAAACCAAATCGGAAGTGTGTTCCATGTTTAGCCCATTGGCGAAAAGCCAAAGTTTCCGCTTACAGACTTGATAGTAGTTGAAGTGAGTCCCGGTGATGTTCATCATCTCTTTAAGTTAATGAAATAAAGGTTCTAAAATCTGTTTCATTGCAGGACGGTTTTTGTAAGTGTTAAGCAGCTCTTCTTTCAATGATTTTTCAGTAAAAAGATGCTCATAGAGCGGGGTGTTGTTTTAGAATAAATTTGGACATGGAGTTTTGTTTATTTCCACTTAATTGATTTACAAACATTTTTAAGTTCCATTACAACCTTTTCAAATGATGGTAACTGATATTCAGCCAAATGTCCTGATAAACTGTTGTTCCACGCTTTCTGAACTTTAGCTAACTCGGAATGCATAAAAAAATCGTCCGGCGAATTAAATTTTATTGCCTTAAAGGTACATTTCTTATGAAAGGTTTCAGCAATTACTTTACCAGTGCTTTCATCCAAATTTTTAGTTAGAAACCATAAGTCGTAATAATCGCGTGGTGCAGGATAGCTTCTTTGCAACAAGGCTCGAAATTTTTCTGCAATGATTTCAATTAACGAATAGCATGGAATATTAACTTCCGGTATTAAGGCCCTGTCGGAGTAATTGTGAAATATCTTTCTGATAACAGGTTTATTAACAACAGTTTCATAGAAAATTATTTCTATCTTTATTTCAGTTAACCAACGATTGCTTGGCGGTGGTGGATGATTCTTCTTGTGATTTGCACCCCAAAATCGGATGTGTGTTTCATAACCTACAACCTTGTCATTCCTATGTTTTGGTATAACATTGATTTTAGAAAACAGTATTCCGATATTCTGCGTAATTGAATTGCAAACATTCTGCAAAATTTTGTTTGTAATCGGATAATCCGGATTGACCAATGTAAAGTCCAAATCTTCCGAGAATCGGTAATCATCAAAATAACATTTTTTCAAACAGGTACCTCCTTTAAATACCAAATTGTCTTTTGCCCAATTTTGATTAAACAATTCTCCCAAGAAATGACCTAAAACCCAGTCTTTATCAATGGTAGAAGGTGGGACGCCAGTCGATTCGGCTTTTTTAAATATTTCGCTTTGCAATATCATCAATACATGTTTTTTATCATGCCCAGCAAATCATTGCGGCTAATATTAAGTCGAATGCGCCATTTGCTTACAAATTCACCTTTGTTGAGTCCCATCGGGTCAATTAGGGTATATCTTTGATTAAGTATTTTCAACACCTGTTCCCTGAAACGTGAAAATCCTTTCATCTCGAATAGCTCCGACAAAAAAGCCAATCGCTTCAGAACCGATAAATTTCCCATTTTCATGCCATATTCAAATAAACGGGTACTGCTTATCTTTGCATGATAAAACGCTCTTATAAGTTCTTCATAACCTCCTGAGTATTGTGGCAAATCAAAGCAATCAAGCAATGTTTTTTCTGTATCGGTAATACGAAACTCTCCATTACCGTAACCAAGCGTAGTAATTCCACAAATCTTCTTCGGCTTTACTTTGACAAACTTGTAACGGACCCCGAAAACTTCTTTATCTCTCTTGCTGTGAATTGATTGTAAATATACAATATTGGGAATTTGCTCGGTAAGTCCGTGAAGGTTCAGGGCTGACCAATAAGCAACAGCACTCTCTTTGAGCATTGCTGTTCCTATTACATACGGATCACGGAAGTTACGAACGACATACAAACCCTTCTCTATCATTGATAATTGTCCATCTCTCACCAAAATTCTTAAAGAGTTCTTAAGCTCTGGATACGTTTTCCCTGTCAACTGCATTATCCTATCTAAACTCGCAATTGATAGTTCGTTATCAACCAGCTTGTTAATTATATAGGAGCCAGTATGTATATTAGTATTCATTTTCTAAAAAACACAATTACCTTTAGTGTGATTAAAGGTGCAAATATAATACCTTTTGTTTAATGAAAAGTTATAAAGTCTGTTTAATAGGTACGTTTTCAAAATTAATTTATACTATACGTTGCTTCAATTTTTTTAATTGTGCTGTCTTAATACTGCTCCCACATATCTCCAAACTCGTAAGTAAACCCACAAGCTGTTTCGGGCAATGTTATCATCAGATCGGCAAGCAGATCAGGCGAAGGCTTTAAGGCTCTAAAGTCTGAAATCGCTTTTTTACAAACCGAAAATCGTATTTTAGGATTCAATGACTTGGTATCGGGATAAAACATCTGAATTATAATTTTGTGATACTTCTCAAGAATTTCCTTTTCGTTGGGATTGAGATAATACTCCATAAACACCCTTGCCGGTTTCACGTTGTCGTATATCTGCAATACCAAATCAATTGTCTGTTCCTTGGTAAGTGTTTGGAAATGTTGTTTTAGTGTGGATTTGGGCATTGAGCTACATTATGATTAAAATCGATAAATTATTTCTATGTTTACAAAAACACACTTTCCTCATTAAATGTGACGCCTTTTATATTGTTGTAAAAACCTTTACGAATAACATACAGGGTTTCTGTTTCATCTTTGATCTTTATGTTTTCCACATCAATCATATGATTTTTTCTCCCTTTTTCTATTAAGTATAGAGGTAATTCTAGTGAGTTTTTTATTTTCCAACTTTGAAATTCCAAGTAATTACAGAAGTAGCTATGATCTGGTTTCTTAACAAAAACCGTGTCTTGTGGTGCAATATTTCTACTTTTCCAATGATTGGTTGTTGAGTCATCAGTAGCCACCACTTGCATCGGATTAATAAGCCAATTGTATTTAAAATGTTCTTTCAGCATTTGCGAGTTTGTCATTGCATTGTTAGAAAATTCACTTTCATCAGAGTAAACTTGGTTAAGTAATCCTACTAATTCCCCTGCACTGTATTTGGTTTTCGTTAATAGTTCTTTGGTTTTGACTATGGCTTTACAAGGTACCCATGTTTTTTCTTTTAAATTATATTCTCCATAAGGTGCCGGATACAATGAACCGTTTTTTTGGGGAATTAACAAATGCAATTCTCCTATCTTTGATTTGTCAAATCTGCATAATCTCCCAGCACGCTGAGTCAATCTATCAATTGGACAAAGCTCGGAAATCATTAAATCTGCACTTATATTAATACTCATTTCTCCTATTTGAGTAAGAATGGTAATTCCTTGTGCACAATTGTTTTCCCATGCGCTTTTTCCCAATGAATCAATAAGCTCTTGCTCTTTGTCTTTCTTATGTGGCTCAGTAAATCTACTATGATACAGCATAGGTTTTATGCCTCGTTTTTCAAACCATTGATATAACTTTATAGCTTTATCTACGGTATTAATGTAAATTATTGCTGTTCCTTTATCAATACAGAGATTTAACAAGTCTTCTATTTCAGAAAACTCTGAATACTTTTTAATTGTTTTTATTTCAAATCTGTCTCTGTGATTATCAGTTGTATCTTCAATTATTTTATCAATTTTATATCCAATGCCACGATAAGTAGGTAAGATTGACTCTGGTAATGAGGCACTCATTAAAAGTATTGGTACATTCCAATATTTTAAAATCTCAAGAAGTACCAGAATATTAGCTTGTGTAAAGTCATCATAAAAATCTGCTTCATCAATTACAAGGCAAGAATTTGCTAAATTAAACAAAATCAGGTGATGATCTTCTCTTGTTAAAGTCAATGCTATCAATAAATGATCTATTGTACATACTGTTATTGGCGTTTGAAGTAAACGGGCAAATTCATGAAATTTTTCAGCTGTTCTTTTATTTATTATACCAGCATCAACCTGTTCTTGAAACTTAGTAAACCATGCGCTAGAATGATACAAACCGGTATCAGATAAGCTTTCAGCCACATTGATAGCTAGGGCATTAGATGTAAAGCGAGTGGGCATGGCAATTATTAAGCGATCTGCCCTTTTAGATTCAATTTGCTTTTGTGCCCACAATAAAGACGCATCTGTTTTCCCTGAACCTGTTGGTGCACGAACTAATAATAAATCATCGTTCCTCCAATGTTTTTCAATCAGTTTCTGAGCACCTCTTTTTTCACTATGTGGAAATTTATAGTTGAAATTAGACAATTCTGGAACATAACTTCCCTCTTCTTTTGCGCTTGCCCTGTGATCTGCTAATTGAAGTAGTCCCCTAATCCCTGAAAATTCATAGTGAGTTTTCGCTGTTAGTTCCAATGTCCTTTCCTTGTAACTTTCAATTTTGAATTTTTTCCAAAAACACTTAAACCCTTCGCTTATCCATCTATTTTCAAAATTTTCACCTAACTTTCCATGATGTGCAGCAATGGCAACTTGTATAGGTGACGGCAGAGTTTTATTTTTTAAAAGAGAGTAAAACTCGTGGCGGACAGCAGCTTTTCGAATATGCTTGCCAGCATCTTCTTCTGTTGCGTACTCTGTGAAGCTCCTTCCGTTGTTTAATCGTTGCCAGTTTAGAAATTCTTCATAGTCTTTTTGACATGCAGATTGCCATTTTTTTGATAGTTCTTTACCTGCATCGTGAAACTGACAAGCTAGTTCTACTCTTTTTTTTAAGCTTTTCCCGGTAAGTTTGTTGTATTTGTTTGTTGTTGTTGGAATATTTTTTAGCAATAACAGACCTTCTGATATAACATTTTGACTATGTGTATCGAGTGTAATACCAGAAGGTTTTGCCAAAATAGGGTGTTTGAATTTACTCACCTCCAAATGCTTTTTGGAACGTTACAATCTCTCCATTATCTGACGGGTCGAATAAGGTGTTTTCACTATTTTGTAGAAATTCTATTGCTTTATTGTATGCTTTATACACACTATTTTCTGTTGTATCATCTCCGAAAAAACAAACAGCTCCTCTATTATTGAGTTCATCTAGAATGTTTTTTCTTTCCTGATCTCCGGCAACGAAATATCTACTTGCTTTACGGCTTAAAATTGTATCGAAAATAATTAATACTTTTTTTGGTTCTCCGCTAACCGCATTACGAGCTTGACTTGCATAATCATTCATTGATTTTGTGGCTTCAAGATAAAGTCTTACTCTTCGCTTTCGTTCATCGTCATCAGCGTGTTTAAAATATTGTGTTTCAATGTTGAAACTATTCTCATATTTAAATCCCTTGGAGATGCTTAATGCACTTATATCAAGAAAAAAATTCATATGCATTATGTCTTTTTGACTAAATTCTTTAGTTGCAAGTGCTTGCTCTTTTGCATCATCAGATTCATTCAAACGAATACGAACCAATAAGTCGCGCCCAATTTCACTTTCATCGATGGCAACAGCAGGTGTTACTGATAAAGGAGAAGTTCTTCTTCCGGAATAATCTCCTTTTGAAGGATGCATAAATCCTCCCATATCTGCACGTAAGTCTTTTTCTATTTGATTGCTAATGCCATCTCCATTTGAAACAAATGTGTCTCCCTTGTTTGGATCAGAAAAATTCAGACGATCCATTGCCGAAAAAAGCACATGGCGCTGCATCTGACCTGAAATATATACACGTCCATCGGGTCTTCTTTTAATTGAAGACGCATTGCCTAATAATTTTTCACCACCATTGGCTATGTGATTTTCGAACGGAGCCAAAGCCGATACTAAAATTCCTTTAATTACCATGTTATTCTGTTTTTAAAATTGTTTATTCGTTACTATAGTCTTCTTCATCTTTATTGTAATTTTCAATGTCATTGTTTTTTTGATTAGTAGCTTCTGATTTACTCCTTAAACGTGAAAATGCAATAAGTAAATTTTTAGCACTATCAAGAGGTAGTTCTCCACTTGCTGTTTGTTCCATAAACAACGTTGCTCCTTCAGGTGCGTCCATACCTGTTAACCTTCCGGCTCTAGTTATTGCTTGTGCTAACAATGCATCGCCAGTCTTAGCTGAGAAAATGGAACTTTCAAGTTCAACTAAAACCTTTGCTTTTGTTTTGTTAATTTCTTCCCAGTATGTAGGACTTTCTTCTGATACTTCATTTTTGGCTGCAATATAAGCTACATTATTAAGCCATTTGCCTAAAATCTTGGCAGATTGTACGATTTTTAAATTTATTTTTTCCATTTTGGTAAAATATGTGGTAAATAATATTTCAATGTTATACGGGTATTCAGCTCTGAAAGATAAGAAATCTCTAAATGCTGCTTTGTTAAAAAGTTGCAAAAAACGACTCGTAAATAAGTCAAATTTTTGATATTCACTATTACTGCTTTTCCTTCTGTCTTGATTATATAATTTAGAATAATATAAACTATCAATGATTGCCCTTAGCTTACTTTCTTTGGCTAAATCTATAACATGGTGGTTGTATGTGAAAACATCTGCACTACCATACTTTATAGTGTAAATCTCTGTTCCTTTCAAACTTTCCAATACTCTTTTGGCTTGTTCCGAATACTCTGCAATTTTCGCAAATTCTCCAATTGCTCCTAAAAGAACAATTGCCCCTAAAGCACTACTACGAGGGGGATTGGGGAAATTGCCTCTAAAAATTAATGGGCGTTTAGGTGAATAAATGATTTTTTTATTATTTTCCTTTCCTGATTCTTCTTTAATTACATTCCCAATCATTAGGTCATCTGCAGTTTGAGATATTAGCATTCTCTTGAAAAACGAAATAAAATCTTTCATTTTATCAATTTCTAAGTTTGGGATTAAACAGACATTAAACATTTCCGGCTGTCCTATTTTATCTATTCGATATTGCAGACATGGTTTGTATTTGGTCAATGTGGTTATAGCACTTAAAGAAAGATCCAATAGACTTGATTTTGGCTTACCTCTTCCTATTTTTCCACCAATTGAGAAGTTTAAATATTCACCTGCTGTTGGGGCAACTGCCATTGTTACGTCTTTTGTGCAATCTAGTGGTTTTGATTTTAAATCATTGATCAAAGATATCGCAGCTTTCCATAGATTCTTTGCATATTTGTCAGATGATATAACATTTGGCGATAAAAAAACACCTTTAGACGGATTTCCTTTTTCTTCTCTATAAAAATCATATTTAACTTTTGTTTCACCATAAAATAATGATACGGGTTTTACCCTAAAGGATTGAAGCCCTTTTTCGATTTCGTTTATTAAATGATCGTTTGAAATGTCTTTACAATCATTCAAATCGTTTTCTAGTAAAATTAAAGCCTGAGCATATTTTAAAACCGGATGTTTTGTGTTCATACGTCGTCGTTTATTGTTATATTAATCCACCCTTCACTGTTCCCCAAGTATGCTATATTATTTGTTTGTATTGCTTCCAGAAGTAATTCGTATAAGTCTCCATCTAATAGTATTTTAGCTTTATAAAAACCATTCATGCTGATATATTCACGTTTTGTTGGAGTTGAATAATAAAGTGGAAATTTCGACAAATTCTCCTTAAAAAATCGTTCTAATTCTTTATCATCTACCTGTTTGGTATCCTTTTTATTTCTGCCTAATGACCACTTGTCTCTTATAATATCATAGCTTATATTGAAGGTTCCTTTAGGATGGACAATGGCGTCTGCTCTGCGGTAAGCTTTGCTCCAAAGGTCATCATAAAATTCTGCTTTTGTAAAAATGGGAACTATGTCTATTATTTCAAAGTAATCCATTAACAGAGGCAAATAGCTTGAGCCTTTAGAATAATCTATAAATTCCAATTGAGAAGTTTCTTTCGCTTGCTTTTTTCTAAATTGAACAATATCTTTTACGATATTTTTTCTATCAGATAAATCTATGTGCCACCCAATAAGATTTTCTATAAGTCCGCATAGCATTTTTTTTGTAGGTGTTTTTACTGTTTTATAATATGAACCAGGTAATTCGCACACCATTGATAACGGGGCTAATGGTTCTATCTGCATGATGACTGTTTTATCAAGAGATGGTAACGTTTTGAGTATTGAAATATCTATTTTTAACATAATAGATCCTTACTAATTATTTAATTATCAAAGTCTGTTTTTCACAAATATAAACAACAAATTTTAATACCGCTTTGTTATTTGCTTTAATTTTTAAATGTGTTTAGGTCCCACTTCCTTAACTATCCCAAAAACGATGCTGTTTTTGTACACTCATCCATTCACTTCCCTCACCATTCCAAACCCAATACTATTTTTACTACCGATGCCCGTTTCATAGGCAATTTTTTGCAACTCTACGGGGGCGGTTAGGCGAATGTTGCACATAAATCCTCTAACTTTACTCGCTTGAGGAGTACCCGATTTTATATGAATCAAGTTCGATTTGGGCTCATTAAGTATCTCGACTGCAAACGGGAATTCGTCTGACGAAAATTCGTTCCCCGTTAATGCTAAGTATTTGTCTAAAAGATTTTGTTTTATCAATCGGGTGGCTTCGGAATGATTCGGGGCAATATACTTGTCGTAGCCTTCGAGCTGTCTTAGTGCTAGACATATAGGTGAAAGGGTCTCGTAACTCATTTTTTCCGAGAATATGGGTGGGGGCATCAGCTCCACGCTTTGCACTTGAAAGCGCACGTTCGACTTTCTTGTTCCCACCTCGAATTGTTGATTGTTAAAAATCCCGACAATAAACTGCTCGGTTGACTTTTCTGGTAGAAACGAGATATACCAGACCACGTTGTCGGATAGTATTTCAAGCTCTGCCGTTTGTTTTAAAATACGGTATCTCTCCACTTCGAACCTTGAGTAACTAAACAATTTGAAGCTTTTGCCACTTGCCAGTTTATAGCCATTCTCGTGTAGCCATATGGTGTATTCCTCATTGGCTTGTGCCAAAATGCGGTAGATGGCGGCACTCTGCTCGTACTGGTAGTTGAGCGGTAGTTTTTTGCCAAAAGAGTTTGTTAAAGAAAGAGTTAGTTTGAATCTCATAGTCAGTGCACTTATTGGCAATTATTTGCTTGTTGTCCCAGGTCGTTAAAGAAATCTCTCAGGATAATTATCGCCTTTTATTACTACCGCAAGTTACTGAGAATTTGCGAACAAAAACGAGGTAGATGAGAATAATTCACATCTAATACCTTTATGACCTAAACATGTAAATTGTTCGTTGCAAAAGAACAATTATAGGGTGTTTTGTTCTTTACAAACGAACAAAATCCGCTATAATCATTCGTTTATAAAGAACAGATTATTAGCGGGGTTTTGTTTTTGTTGGCAACGAGTAAATTGCTGTTTTAGTGCAGCAAGCTTTTTACCCGGCTCTTGTCTTTCACGAATTTGCTCAGTTCCGCGTGGGCGGATATGGCGTCTATGGTCAACCTGATGATGTTGTATAGTCGACTGTTTTCTGTGTAATCAGCCGGGGCGATATGGGTGGCTCTTTTTTGCTTGATGAGTTTCAAGCAGGTTTGCCTGGCCTTTTGTCCGGCTTTCGTCCGCACGTTGGGGTTATACACCGCGATGGACGTTCCGCCCTGGTAATTGATCATTTTCATGGCGGGAATATCCGTTTCCCCGTCACCGATATAGATCATCCGAGAAAACGGGATGGGACGCTCTTCTTCCGCTAAGAACTCGTTGATGGTGGAGTTGTCCCAAGAGTTATTTATCCCCTTGTTGACGCGGAACAGGAATTGCGTTTTGTTCGTGTAGTCAATCGCCACGGCCGGCCATTCGGCGTATCCATTCACGTTGTACTTGTAGCCTGAGGCGAACACGTTGGTGAATTTCTCGTATATGCTGGTGCCCTCAATGATATCCCTTAGACCCGAAGATATCACGTAGTGATTTACCTTGATGTTCTTGGTTTTGGCGTACCCGTTTATCTTGTCGAAATACTCCTCCACCCCGGCAAAAAACTCGATATCTTTTCCATGATCCCTGAATGCCTGCTTGGTGATTTGTTGGTTTTTCTCGTTTGCTTTTCTGAGCATTAAGTGCATGTACGATAGGATCTCGTTCATATCGTTGGCTTCTGACATATCTTTCACCTCATTCCAGAAGTCCTGCTTGTTGATGTTTAGCGCAGGTAGGAAGCTCCTCTCCTGCATGTTCCCGGGTGCCAGTGTGCCATCGAAGTCGTAAGCGATGGCTATTTCGGTGTATTTGCTCATATCTGATTTGCTGAAATATTGGTTCATATGCTTGATCATCATTCGCAAAGGTAATTGATTCTGTTTACAATTCATCAAATTATCCTTCTCTCTTCCATATCGTTTTTGTTGCTTGTAAACATGTGAACCTTTGATGCAAAGCATCTATCGAACTTTTTTATCCGTATTCTTGTAGTAGCTTCTCTCGGTTGTTAGAAAACGGATTGTATGACAAAAATGTGTACTTTTGCTCATAGTAGCTTTCAATATTTATTTAACTCAATAGGAATGACAGGACGCAGGGACTTTTTAAAAACAGCGGCCATGGGCACCCTAGCGGTTTCGCCGGTGGGGGGTATAGCGGGACTTGCAAGCGAGCCGCTGGTATCTGGCGAGTCACGGCAAGAATCGCCTGAATCGCATTGGGGCTCCTGGGAGGTGGATTTTAGCGAGAGGGAGTCGGAACTGGTGTTAAGGAACCAGGGAGCCCTCTTACGGGGTACGTTGCGGTTCAAATCGGGCGACGAGGTGTGGAAGGTGGTGCGTTCGAGGGACGGGGTTCCCGGTCGCTACGCCTTGGTGGACAAGGGGGGCGACGTGCAGGGGTACTGGCTGTTCAATCAAACCGGGGCACGGCTGGAGCTACAGTTTTACCACCGAACGGCGCAACGCTTCGAGGGGCGTCTCTATTGGGAGGGTGACATCACGTTTTTCGAGGATGCCTTCCCCTGTCGTACCCGACCAGGCGTGGAGGAGAAGGTGCTGCAACTGGCGAACGGGCGGACCGACTCCTTGCTAAACGACTCTCTTTTTTCTCCTCTCCATGACGCGGTGTTACAGATGAATGCGGCAGAACTGGCTATCGTGCACAACAAAGATGGCTCATTTGCTTTTCGGATGAGCGGGGATATCCGGGAAGCAAAGGAGGCTACCTTCACCTTTCAATTGCTGGAGGACTACTTCAAAAACAGCTATGTTCCCTATTATCAGCCCATTGACCGGGAGCGTTGTCCGGTAGCGCCCACGGGATGGATGTCGTGGAATACCTATTTCGATAAGGCGACCGCTGAGGATAACTTGAAGGAGGCGAGGATAGGAAAGAGGTACCTGCAATCGTTCGGGTGTGAATACTGGTCGATCGAGTCGTGGCAGGGGAACTCAGACCAGCTCCCCGTACGGGATTTCTACAACATGAACCTGGAGGTGAACGAAAAGCAGTTCCCCAAAGGGATGAAGCACCTGGCTGACGAGATCAGAAAGCTGGGGTTCCGCCCTGGTTTGTGGATGGCTCCCTTCGGCACGGGCAATGATGCGTTCTACGAGGAGCACAAGGGGTGGTTCCTGCATGACGAAAAGGGGCAGCCTATCTCGTCGTGGAACGGGAAGTACACGCTCGACCCCACTGTGAAGGAGGCCCGCGATCACCTGCGCGAGATACACCGGGTGGCGTCACGAGAGTGGGGGTACGAGTTTTTTAAGATCGATGGGATGTCGGGGAGAAATCGTGGCTATTGCGCGCACCTCTACGAGCGGCCGGAGGTGAGGGCCCGCTTCAAGGATCCTGATTGCCCCAACCCGTTCGAGCTGTGCGTGCAGGCGTTTCGGGAGGGGATAGGGGAGGACCGGGTTTTCCTGGCTTGCCAGGGGCATGCCTCGGGTCCCGAGGCGGCCTACGCGGATGCCTCTCGGCTGGGGGCGGATATCGTTCACCCCAACGAGCCTGTCAAATGGAGCGGCGTGCTGAACCAGGCGAGCTGCCTGTTGAACCAGGCGTTCACCCATAACATCGTGATGTATGCCGATCCGGATACGCTACTGGTGAGGGATTTGCCGCTGGAGGAGGCACGGACCTCCGCCACGATCGTGGCGCTGCCGGGGCAGTTGACCTTCTTTGGGGATAAACTGGCTGGTCTCCCGAGCGAGCGGATGAAGATCCTGCAACAGACACTGCCGGTGGCTGACGTGCGCCCCGTGAGCCTTTATCCCTACTTCAGGATGTTGCCTGTCTGGAACCTCTCGGTAAACCACGAGCGGTTGGGCCGCTATAACGTGGTGGCCTTTTTTAACTGGGGGGATGAGGCGGCGACCATCTCCGTGACGCCCGCGGAACTGGGGATACCGGACGTGGATTACACCGGCTTCGAGTTCTGGGAACAGCGGGCCTTCATCTACAAGGTGGCCGGTAAGCAGCTCTCCCTGGAGGTGCCTCCCCATGGGGTGAGGGTGGTGGCAATCCATCCGCCGCAAGATATTCCGCAGTGGGTGGGTAGCGACCGCCATATCGCCCAAAATGGGATGGAGGTGGTGGATTTGGGGTGGGATGCCAAGCAGAAACGATTGAGGGGAACCCTCCGGCTCGTGGGCTCGTTCCCCCTTACCTTGTTTCTCAGGGTGCCCAATCCATATCGCTTTGAACGGGCAGCGTGCAAAGAGGCATCGTGCCGCGTTGAGCAGAAGGGCGACCTGCTTGCGATTACCCTGCAACGGACGAAATCGGGCGAAACCGACTTCAATATCCTCTTCACCGCTTCATAGTCGTTTCGTTATCGCTCGCTCTTTTAACTTTCAAAGCGAAGACCTTCGCTTGTTTTGTGGGGACACATCCTGCGCAGTTCGCGTTAAAAAGAAAAGTTGTTTGAGGCGAAGCCGAACTTTTGCATTAAGCTTAACTCGCTTAATTGATCAGGAAGTGCAGTTTCAAGTAAAACGATACCGCAACGGGTTGCTCTCTCTGTGCTGTTTTAATTGATTAAAAAGTGTAAGCGGTTTTGTAAGTTCACCTCCGCCATCCCGCCATCGATGTCGAGGTAGAGCAGGCTCACGTGGGGGTAGAGTTTCTTTAACCGCTTCTCTATCCCCTTGGCGATGATGTGGTTAGCGATGCACGCGAAGGGCTGCAGGCAGACCACCCGGTTGACACCCGAACGGGCGAAGCAGGACACCTCCGCGGCGATGTTCCATCCCTCACCATACTGGTTGGCCAGGTCGAGGACCTCAGACGCGTACGCCGCTTGCGTGAAGACGGAGACCGGGGGAGAGTAGCGGAGATAGTTTCGTTTGATGGCCTCCACCTTCTCGATGCGGCGGTTCATGAAGCTCAGGGCAACGGGGTTGAGTTTGTTCTTCAGCAGGCTGCCCCGCATCACACCGTTGTCGCGGTTGACCTCGGAGTTGACGAAGTACTGCATGCAGAAATCGAGGATAGGTGGGGTGACCACCTCCATATCATGCGCCCGGAGCCATTCCGACGTGTTGGCTTGGCCGTAGCTGTTGAGTCGGACGTAGATCTCGCCGATAACCCCCACTTTGGTCACCTCGCCGTCGTGAACCGCCACCAGGTTAAAGTCGGCTACCGCCTGTTCCAGTATCGAGAGCAACCGCCTGCAGTCGTTTGCCCGGATGGCCTCGATGCCGCGCTCGGTGTAGAAGTCGAACAGTTTTTTGGCGCTTCCTTTTTTGAGCTCGCGGGAGACGGTGCTGTTGAACATCTCGTAGAGGGCATCGGCGTAGAGCATCGCGTAGATGGTAATGTTCAATATTTTGAGTATGGGTACCTTGAAACCCGACTGATCGTTTTGGTACACCTTCCCCGTCGATAGCACCAGGATGGGGATGTGGGAGAACCCGGCGGACTCCATACCGAACTTGATTTGCGCTACGTAGTTGGTCGCCCGGCACTGCCCACCCGTTTGGGTGATGGCTACCACCACGTTATCGAGGTCGTACTTACCTGATTGTAACGCCGTGATGATATCGCCCAACACCAGGGTGGAGGGGTAACACACCTCGTTGTGCCCATACACCAGCCCCGCTTCGGCCGAGGCCTTGTTGGTCCTGGGGAGGTTGACGATGTTGTACCCTGCTAGCTCGCCTAACGCGGGGATGTAGGGCGAGAGATGGTCGGCCAGCCAGGGGGCCAGGATGGTACGCTTCCGGTCCTCCTTGGTGAAGCTTGACGGGTATTTCTCAAACGGTTTGTAGTCGACCTTCCGGTTTGTTTTCTTGGCTTTTAGCGACTCGATGAGCGAGCGCATCCGCAGCCGGACGGAGCCGGGACTGGCGATCTCGTCAATGCGCAGGATAGTGTGGTTTTTGCTAGCCCCATTCAGTATTTGACCAATCTCGTCCATGAAGAACGAGTCGGGCCCACAGCCGAACGAGTTGAGCTGGATCAGCTGCACGTTCATAGGGAGCCGGGCCACTTCTAGCGCGGCCTTGACCACCCGGTTGGGGTAGGGCCACTGGGTGATGATGTTGAGTTCGGCCAGCTCCTCGTTGTCGCTGCCCCGGAACAGGTCGTCCGTGAAGACGTGAGCCCCCATATCGGTGAGGATCTGTCCCACCTTCTGCTGTACCAGGGGGTCGGCGTGGTAGGGTCTACCCGCCACGATGAAGACCAGCTTGTTCTCTTTCAC
>JGI24709J26583_10000190_pt1 | contig 49113 bp, 40 predicted proteins | sample BioPla2DNA1_FD_26583 | JGI IMG/M metagenome (IMG submission 26583) | reverse complement strand
CGCCGTAAATACCTCCCGGTATACGGCGGGTGTATTAAGAACTCAATTAAATCGGGCAGGATACAGGAAATATTTAACATCCCCATATCCTGCCCAAGTTCTTAAGATTTATTTGCACCTTATTCCGGTGAAACGGGGTCATACCCCACCACAGTCCATATTCCCGTGCTGTCTTGTCTCATCAGCCTCTTCAAATACACCCTGCGTACCGTTGCTTCTGCTGTGCTTATTTCCACAACAGCATCTACACCATTATTCTTTATAACCTTGATATCCTCATACGGGACAGGGTAGTCTCCTTGAATTCCTTCCGGAGAAATCTTCAGGCTTGCAAATACCTGGGCAACATAAACGGGATCAAGTTTCCACGGGGAATGCCCGGCATCTACACTCTTCTGTTCATTTTCTTCAATTTCCCAGTCAACAGGAACTTCAATCTGCGGCTTATCCGATATTTTTTCATCCCCTTTTGGAATCACCACCGGGCCGTCGGTTAAGCTTTCTGCAAACAAAGCCAGGTTCTCCAGCGAAACGTTTCCAACTACAGCAAATTCAAACCCGCCTTCCTGCCAACGAATAGAGGAAATATCCGTTATGCCGGAATAAACTCCTCCACCAGCGAGGATTCCATAATCCCCTTGAACAGGTGACTGGATTTCGGCAATATTTCCGTTAACCGTGCCTAAAACTGCTGTTGATACGGGATTTAATTCCCCTTCTTCCTTCCCTTGCAAAATAATTACCCGGTTTCGTTTGTCCAGTGAAGTATAATTGAGTTTGACTGTCTTCATGCCGTTTGCAACCGCTATGCTGTCTATTCTATACCCTTGTGGTATTCCTTTTGGTATTTTGGGAGCAAACCCGGTTATCCCCTCTACTTCTTCAATATTGGTAACCAATTGCTCAGGGTTTTTATCTATTTCCTCAAAGCCCTCGGGAATGCCATAGGCAAGCAATTCCTTGGGTAAAACATCGCAATATTCAATACTCATATAAGTTACTGTATATTGGATTGAATTTAACATTGCACTCTCCCTTTTAAGAGGAAGCTTGGTTTCTTTATCAATCCATATGCGGTACGGTTCTCCTCCCTTGGGTGTCACCTCTAAAACAGCCGCTTCCCTGTTTGAAACACTGCCTTCTCCGATAGTCTTAACCTCAGCAGCATTCTTAACATCGTCTATCTCATTACCCAGTTCAAAAGTAAATTGGTATGGGTCAGGGAATGCAGGGAAAACAAACACCTGCTTCTCATCGGGACGCTGCTGCCATTTCTTTTCTCCGTTGTTTACCGTTATCAGACCCGTCTGTGAGCCGTAAAGCTCTTTTACATAATAATGTCCTTCCTTATCGGCCCATACCTCACGGATTGCCTGCGTGGTTTCCTTTCCCTCGGCATTCTTCTCAATAATCTCAATAATCCCATGATATGCCCTTACTTCTTGAAAGGCCTGTTCCATAGCATAAACAATATCAATTCTTCCAAGATGCAATACAAAATTTAGTGTAAGTACCAGTGTGACCACTGCAGCCACCGCTGCCGTTGCAGCAATCCAAGTCCATTTTTTATTCTTAACTGCCGGCTTTGCCGATAGCTGTTTTGCCACATTTTCGGCTAACTTCCCGGGATAGTCCATCCCTGGAAGGGTGGGCTCTTTTAAACTACGAACCTTTCTCACAGTCTTCATAAGCTCCTCCATTTCCGAAGATTCAGTGGAATTTTCATGGGCTTTGGGTTTTTTCTCCTCATTTAGTCTATTAATATAATCAGACAGTCTTTTTTCATCATTTGCCATAATTCTATACCTCCAACTTCCAAAATTAATCATAACTTTTAAGGATTGCAGCAAGGTTTTTCAATGCCCTGTACTGCAGCACACGAACCGTGCCTTCTTTTTTGTTCATGATTTTTGCAGCTTCATATGTGGAATAGCCCTTGAGTATCCGTAACTCAATAACCGTCCGCTGCTCCCCATTAAGTTTGTTCATCGCATCCTGTATTACCGCCCTCTGGGTGCTGGCCTCCGTAGCATCGTCCACAGCTGTTTGTGCGGGGCTTATTTCGTCATAATTTACCTTTGAACCCCGGCGTTTTTTCTTACGCCACTTATCCCGCAAAATATTTAATGCCGTGGTTTTTAAAAAGCCAATAAATTTTTCTATTTTTACATCACTCCTCTGAAGATAGGAAAGTGCCTTTACATAGGCTTCCTGTGTAATATCCTCGGCTTCCTGACGGTTTTGCACTTTATAGTATACAAAACGGTATACGGGTTCCCATGTTAAAGAGCATATTTCTTCTATCGCCTTTAGATCTCCATCGTGTGCTTTTTGCAGCTTTTCCTCCTGAAACATATTCTTAGCTCCTTTTCACTAACCGGTCAGTTGTGCGTACAATAATAATGACGCCTAAGGTATAATAAACGTTACATTATAACACTTTAATACGAAAAAAATTTTCTTACATCAGCAGTGTTTCAACGAGCCACAAGATAGCTCCCCGCCTGAAAGGCTAATCGGTATCCGCCGCCCGAAAGTCGCTTTTTGGCCATTTCACTTCGTGAAATCCCACAATGAAAAAATGGGAGCCCTAAAGACCCCCATTTCTGTATATTAAACTCCCCTATTAATCCAGCTTTTCTATTACTTGCTCCTGATATTTTTTAACCTCATTCGTTAATTTGTAGCCATTCCTTTCCATCAGGCTCATATAGTCCCTTAAAATTTTAAGATAACCGCTATCCTTTGAGTTTGTTTTCAATACATCCACATAAGCCTGTTTAGCCTCAGAATTCATTGTGTTTGAATCATAGCTGAATAGGGGAGTGTTATTTAAGCCAAACAACGTAAAGCTCAAATATCTTTTATACAACCCTTTTATATCATCGATTCTTATTGAATCCGGATACCCGGCTATAAACTTTTCTTGTTTCAATGCCCTGTTAAGTATTTCTTCCCAACTTATAACAAGGGCTGCATCCTTAGCCGGAGTATTATTTGATTCCACAGCCATTATATTAATATATTCCCTAAAATCGTCAGTTACATAATCACTGTATTTTTTATAAACCTCATAATTTATAACAGGGAAAAACGTTCCTTCTGCCGTTTCAACTTTATAACCACTTTCCTTTGTTTCCTTCAATAGCATCTGTAACTCTTCATCCTCAATGCTGTCTATTTTACTTATATCAAACTCCTGCAAAAATGCTTCCGCCATCTTGCTTTGGATATCCCCATTCTCCACGAATTTTTTCTCGAACTCAGGTAAAAACTCTTTTTGCCTTTTTTCAAATTCATCGACTATCATTACGGCATTGTTACTTGAAACCTGAGAGACATTACCGTCCATGAATTTAACAATTTCAGCTAATGAAGCATTATTTTTCAACAGTGATTGATACTGCTCCATTATTTTTTCCTGATCAACCACCCGGTTTGCAGCAGTATTTGAATCTGTTGGTTTATATGAGTTATTTGCACTGGCCTTATTGTCTTCAAACTTGCATCCCGCCATCATGCCCACAGCAAAAACTGCTGTAGACACAATCAACAGAAAGTTCTTGATAAAACTATTCCTCACATTTTTTATCTTCACGCAAAACCACTCCTATAAAATTACTATGTATTTACGCATTAATTGAAAACAACATAAAATTATTGCGTATATTATTAATAGACGTAAAATCCCTTCACAATGTTTCTTCCATATTTTCCTTCGCTTAAATAATATACACCCGCAGTAATACTTTAGAAAAAGTTGTTTTTTGTTTTTGATTGTTGCACGGTAAATAAAAAATTCTCAAAAGTGTTAATATGAAACCTTTTTGAGAATAATAACCAAATGAATATATATCCCTCAGTTTTTTATTTTGATCCTTTTAGACTAAACCTTCCTGATAGAAACTAAGTACATAGAACTCGTTTCCCTTTTGGAAAAAATACTGCTCCCAAGCAAACTCACCGACCCAAGCGGGATCTATGAACAGCTTATACACCTTTAAGTCTTCATTTTCAAAGAACTCTTCCAATCGATTTAACAAACCACTGAATACACGGTTGCTTTTTTTATTCTTTTGAGCAGGCATGGTATTACCATATTCATCCTCAATGGAAACCTCGAAGTTTCTCATGCTGAACACCCTGAAAAACCAGTCACAGCAGTTTTCAAACAAGTCACTTTTCCAGTCATCCAATTCCCATATCTCGTCAATCTTTGTCCTGTGTTCTTTAATTGGACTTTCATTATAAAATTTCTCTACACACTCGTTAATGTCATTTAAGTTATCATACCTAAGAAATTTATAACTATGTGCGTAGCACACCCCGTAAAAGCTCACAATGTTGGATATCCCTTCTAAATACCCAACAATTCCACTGAATAATTCAGCTTTCATGTACAAATCCTCCCTATAATAGTATTCGAAAACAACACAAAATGACAAACAACAAGCAATTATATTATTATAATTTATATATATATGTTAATAATAACTAATTTTAGTTTACTACTGTTATCCGTCTCAGTCAAGCCATTTAGATTTACGAGTGTGCAATTGTTTAGGCAAGAAAAAATATAAATACAATATTTTAAGACCGATAAATTCAGGTGTTTTCATTATCTAACTTCAGATATTTTCATATAAGATATAATGTATGAAACAAGGCTTTCAGCTCCCATATTAAGGTTTACTCCTTTTGGGGTCAGTCCATCATAGCACCCTCCGGTTTCACTATCGATGAGGCTGATTCCCTTAGAGTTTGCCCCCTCATACCATGCATGACATTTTTTCGCCTTTTGCAAATACTTCTTTTTATTTGTTACTTTATAGGCCTCCATGCAGGTTAAAACTGCTTCGCATGCCTCCACTGGTTGCTCATCGAATTCGCCAGATTTTCCTCCCTTTAACAGCCATCCATCACACCCTACTGGCTTAAAGTATCCGTCTTTAAATGTAACCTTTTCAAGAAACTCTAGGCTTTCTTCGGCCACATAGAGAAACCGTTTTTCTCTTGTAACCCTGTAAGCTGCCATAAGAGACCATGGAAGAGTGCTATTGCAATATGTAACAACATCCTCAAACCATTTCCAATCCTCGTCCTTATGCTCGTCATACTGACAGCAAAGGGATTGAGCCATTTGAAAAATAAGTCCTGCTGCGTCCTCATCTTCAAGGTAGGCAAGACCTATAATTGAATATGCCTTTGCCCTCGGCCAGTTGAGTGCGGTTACATGGGGCATTGCACTCTTCAATATGTGTGAAAGACCCTGTTTAACCCCTTGAGGGGTATTTTCATTGGAAATGGCATATCCCAGTGCCCACAAGCATCTTCCAAAACAATCCTCCGAGCCTTCTTCCTCAAGCCATTTTCTGTCATATCCCATGAAGTTTTTAAACCTGCCATTTTCATTCTGTGCATTCAATAAAAAAGAAGCATACCGGTAAACAAGGTCAAGGTATTTCTTCTTTTTATATTCCTCATATAGCATCAATGCCATAATCAATGCCCTTGCATTGTCATCCGTAGTATATCCATGGTTTGGGTCGGGAAGTGCATATTTTGAGTGCTGCAGCATTCCTGTCTCATCGGTAAGCCGGAAGATGTGGTCATCTTTAAAAGTTTTGTTAGAATAAATCATTTTCATCATAACACCATGTTGCCCTGAGGCTTCAATCCTTCAAGAATATCTATAAAGAATTGGGCATAATGATTTGCAACTTCTTCCCACATCATCGTTTTGCCGACACTCAAAGTTTTTTCTTCCATTTCCTTTTTTGCTTTGGGATTATTCAGAACATACATGATATGCCTTGCCAATGAATCGGCATCATTAAACCCTGCTAAAAGCCCTCTTCCCTCCGAAAGCATTTCTCTTGCATAGCTGTATGGAGTTGATACTATAACCCTTCCGCAGCCCACAGCATAAGCAAGGGTTCCGCTTACTGCCTGGTCTTTTCCCAGGTATGATGTCATGTAGATGTCTGACATTTGGAGATAGTGCATGATTTCGTCCTTGGAAAGGTACTTATCTACAAACCGAACATGTTCGCCAATTCCCAGACTATCGACCAATTTTATAAGTTTTTCCCTGTATACTTCGCCCGATTCCTTTTTCACACAGGGATGTGTCTGTCCTAGAATCAGATAAAGGATATCTTTATGCTCCTTAGCTGCCTTTGCTATGGCTTCGATTCCATACTCCAATCCCTTTCCCGGGCTTAAAAGTCCAAAGGTACTTACAAGACTCCGTCCCGAAAGACCATGCTTTTTCTTCAGCTTTTCTCTGGATTCGAGAATCCTGTAAGGCACTCCATGATGTATCATTTCAATCTTTGAAGAGGCTATATCATAGACCCTTTCAAGAATAGGTTTTGTATTTTTTGCCATAGTAACAATCTTTGTGCTCTTTTCTCCAAGCAGCCTCAAAACTTCCCTTTGCTTTTCGGAAGGCTCGGGAAGAACGGTATGGAGTGTTGTGACAAAGGGTATTTTAAGGTTATCAACAAGGTCAAGTATGTACTCGCCTGCCTCCCCTCCGAATATTCCATACTCATGCTCTACAACAAGAAGCTCAACATCCGAATTGTTAACGGCATCCGCCACATTTTTGTAACTTTCCCTGTCATGCTGCCAAAGCTCCATCATAACTCTGCCGCTATAAGTATAATCATTATTGCTCACAGCAATTACTCCGGGCTTGTCTAAAATCTCCACCTTATCAAGTTCCCTTACCAGATCCTGCGTGAAAGTGGCAAGACCACATTCCCTTGGAGGGTAAGTGCTCAAAAATGCAACCTTACTTGTTTTATTTGAAACCATACTAAATCCTCCTGTCCAATTTAATGTGCTACGTTTTCCAGACTTAAGGTATTCCTTTTGCTTAAGAAATACCCCTTATACGGGTGCATAAAATAAATGTGAAGAAAAATATACACCCCCTTTATACCGCTATCGGACAGCTGTAATTTTCAGCTAAAATAGAATTATTCTTCTCGCTGTCTTTATCAATCCTGCAGTTGGACATAACCACTGAGTTTACAACCGCCGCTCTGCTTCCAATATCAACATGATCCCATATAACACTCCCTAAAAGCCTTGCACCCATCCCTACAAAAGAATGAGCATTTAAAACGGTATTAGGGCCTATAACAGCTGATGAGCCAATTTCAACATTATCCCCTATATACACCGGGTCGATTATTTGGGCGTCGGGGCTTATATTTGCTGTCTTGCTTATGTATTTGGGGTTTTCTCTAAAGTTATGCTCACTAATGGGCAATTTTCCTTCAAGAATATCGCTGTGAGCCATTAGGTATTTTTGAGGCGTACCTATGTCAAGCCAATAGGAACACCCATCATATACTGCTAAATTATATCCCTTTTGAAGAAGATGCGGATATGTTTCCCGTTCAATCGACACCGCCCTTCCCGAAGGAATCTCATTCAAAAGCTCCGGTTCAAAAATATATATTCCTGCATTGATCAGATTGGAACAGCTTTCATGGGGTTGAGGTTTTTCCTTGAAGGCTTTAATAAAGCCATTTTCATCATGCTCAATTACCCCATAGGCTGAAGGATTGTCAACCTTCGTTACTGCAATGGTTGCAATAACTCCTGTTTGCTTATGAAAGCGTATCATCTTGGAAATATCAATGTCGCTTAATATATCTGCATTAAACACTATAAAGGTATCATCTGAAAAGTTTTGTGCATTTTTGATTGCNCCGCCGGTGCCTAAAGGCATATCCTCAGAAATATAGCTGATTTTTACTCCCAGCTTACTTCCGTTCCCAAAATATTTCTCAATTATATGAGGCTTGTAGCATGTGCTTAATAATATTTCATTAATGCCGTGTTTTTTTAGGTTTTCAATATTCCTTTCAAGAAGAGGTCTGCCCATAATCGGAACCATTGGCTTAGGCAAATCATTTGTAATTGGCTTTAAACGGGTTCCAAAACCTCCTGCCAAAAATAACGCTTTCATACATATTCCCCCTTTGTGATAAGTTTATTAATTCACTAATTACTATTTACAGGATAGAGCCAATTATTTATAACATAATGCATTTATTATTCCATCAGTCACCCGTTCAGCTCAAACTGAATGCATTAAGGGCTTCAGTGAGAAATTCTAACCCCACTAAAGTCAGAAGGAAAGACTCTGCCTTTATTTCAAGGAGGCTAAAGATTGCTCATCGCCTGAAAGGCTAAAACGACAAAAACCCCTTGAATTCAAGGAGTTTTCATTTTTAAATTTATGAATTATTATCTGGAGGCACCACCCAGATTTGAACTGGGGAATAAAGGTTTTGCAGACCTCTGCCTTACCACTTGGCTATGGTGCCATATACAGAAACCAGACACCGGCATGCTTCCGATCTCTAGTTTCAATATTTTGGAGCGGGTTACGAGATTCGAACTCGCGACTTTCACCTTGGCAAGGTGACACTCTACCACTGAGTTAAACCCGCATATTTATTTCATGTACCTAAATACTGGTGCCCAGAGCCGGAATCGAACCAGCGACACGAGGATTTTCAGTCCTCTGCTCTACCAACTGAGCTATCTGGGCATATTGGCGACCCGGAAGGGGCTCGAACCCTCGACCTCCAGCGTGACAGGCTGGCATTCTAACCAACTGAACTACCGGGCCATGTGTGGTGGGCACTATAGGGCTCGAACCTATGACCCCCTGCTTGTAAGGCAGATGCTCTCCCAGCTGAGCTAAGCGCCCACACAGTCAGTATCGACTAAGCGACAATAGATAGTATACAAAAATAATTCTTCGAAGTCAATACTTAAATTTCTACTTTATCAAATTTATTATTTAATCTCTCTTTAAATCTTGTTCATACTCAATAATGCAAAGATTCTTTTGATATTCATTCTATCTTCCAGCTTTATCTATCAAGCTTAATAAGTCTTCCTCAGAAAATTGATACTTTTTATTGCAGAAATGACACTGAAGTTCTGCCCGATGATCCGCATTAACAATGTCCAATATTTCTTTTTTGCCTAAGCTGATAACGCCTCTCTCCATTCTCTCTCTAGAACAATTACACATATACTTGCATGGCTTCTTATCTATTATCTTAATATCCTTTTCTGAAAGAATCATGTTTAATATATCCTCCGGCAACTTGCCCTCGGACAACAATCCGGTAACTGATGGAATGGAGTTTATTTTATTCTCAATAAACGTTATTGTCTCTTCATCCGCTCCTGGCATTAGCTGAAGGATGAATCCGCCGGCACTGGCTACAATTTGGCTTGCATTGGTCAGTACCCCCAGTGAAGTAACTGTCGGAATCTGCTCGGAATATGCATAATAGTACGTTATATCTTCAGCAATTTCGCCCGAAACAAGATCAACATACCCAACATACGGCTCCTTTAATCCCATGTCCTTTATTACATTCAGGTAACCTTTCCCAATAGCACCGGCAACATCGAATTTGCCCTCGCTGTTCAGAGGCAAATAAACCAATGGACGATGGACATACCCCTTTACATTTGCTTGTGAATCGGAAACAACTACAATTCCCCCTATAGGGCCATCTCCCTTTATTTGAATCGTAATGGTATCCCTTTCTCCCTTAAGGGTTGTAGACATCATTGCTGCTGCAGTTATTGTCCTGCCCAATGCCGCTGTGGCCAATGGAGACAGACCATGTGTTTTCTGTGATTCCTTAACCATATTGGTTGTAGTTGTTGCAACAGCTCGTATAGTCCCGTCCCCTGCCGTAGCTCTAATAATGTAATCTTCCATAAATTACTCCCACCTTCATAAAAGCTTCGTTATAACACCTCGGTTCAAAGAAAATTTTTCGATTTGTAAATTTTCCATATTGAAAACCCCGGTATAAAAATACCGGGGCATGTGGCCATTTTATGTTAAATCTTTTAGACTAAATTAGGCCTTTGTCACGTTTGAAGCTTGAGGTCCTTTTGCACCTTCAACTACTTCAAATTGGACTTCAGCACCTTCTTCCAATGTCTTATAGCCATCCATGTTTATTGCTGAAAAATGTACAAAAACATCATTTCCGCCTTCTCTCTCAATAAAACCGAAACCTTTTTCAGCATTAAACCATTTTACTCTTCCTTTTTCCATCCTGCACTCCTCCTGAACTTGATACTTTAACTTAGCTTGCATATCTTCGATGCTTTTACTAAATCTATATTAGTTTATCACAATGTTTTATTGCTTGTCAATCTGATAATTACATTTTAGCGATAATTATCTATTATTTTCATTCCCAATCCATTGGTATTTCTAGGGGTTCCACAAATATTTATTCAAGTTTATTTTTCCGCCTTCATCAAAAATTATGCCTTCTTGTTCAAGCAATTTTTGTTGCTCAAACTCACCTCCAAAAGCAAAACTGGAACTTATTTCTCCCTTTCGGTTTACAACTCTGTGGCATGGAACTTCACCACAATATGGGTTTTTATGCAATGCCCATCCCACTATTTTAGCCTTTCGTGGATAGCCCAACATCTTGGCAATTTGTCCATAAGTCGCAACCTTCCCCCTAGGAATCTTTTTCACTACTTCATAAACATCTTCAAAAAACGACATCATTTGCCTCCTTTTGTGCAAACAAAAAAAACTCTCTGGCTTTTTTGGGACGGTGAGCTTAGCTTTAAGTTGTCATAAACATTCAACAATTCCATTTTGCTTCCAATTACCATGTTTTTTAAATCCTCTATATCATAGCATCTCTCATAATGAATTTCATCATACCTTTTGTAGCAATGTCCATCTTTTATAAAAAAAGTTAAATCAAACTCGCACAGTCTTTTTTTTCTGTCAAAGAAATTTTGCCATATATAACAAATGTCTTCGGTCACATCATAAAACACATTATCTTTAAGTATATTCTCAAACTTATAAGGCGTGTTAATATCAAATATAAACAAACCTCCGGGATTTAAATAGTTCTTCACAAGACCAAAAACCTTTTTTATATCTTTTTTATATATCAGGTAGTTTATGCTGTCCATAAGACAAACTATTGCATCCACCGTTCCATACAGCTCAAACTCGGTCATGTCCTGATTAAGATAAAGAATGTCCCGGTCAATGGACTTATCCTTTGCACAGCTTAACATATCCGCTGATGAATCAATGCCAATCATGTCATAGCCTCTTTTGTCCATTTCAAGGCAAAAACTGCCGGTACCGCAGCCAAGATCTAATATTAATGACGGTTTAACATTATTCACTTCGAAAATCTTTTCAATATAATCCGCCCACTCTTTATAGTTGACGTCATACATCAGCTTATCATATACATACGCAAAACTTGAATATATATTAACCACCCCGCCAAAAGCATAAAGTACAGTGTCTACAATAGGCTTTCCATAATGTTTGCTCCATAATAATGCAATCAGCTTTTTAAAAACAAACTGCATAGAAAGCGAGTTAATTATAACACACCATACCAGCACCTGCAACGCGGCAAAAAAACATGGGTGCATTAAATAGACAAAATCGAAAGAGCATCGAGCCCTTTCATTTTTTCTTCATCTCACTTCGTGAAATCTCACTAACTGTGGAGAAAAATATGGAAGAAACATTGTGAAGCAAGTTGTAGCCTCTTGTTAATACGACGTGGAAAGGGAGAACATTGTCGTTTAACTTATCCTCTCCATCAGAACTGTCAATCTGAAACAAGTAGTACCTTCTATCCCTTGAAACACCCACCATATCGCTTATATTAAAGCCATTATCGAATTGTTCGACAGCTATAACAGTTCCGCCCAAATCATCGGTTTCTCCCACTGCTATTTCACCATTGTTTTGTATGGCAGGTGTTTGGTTCTGCAAAACAGTGGGTGCGGGTATTATCTCACTGTCGTTTCCTTTGCGGAAAACCAAATTGTTTGAACAACCTGCCAAAAGCATTACAGTCAAATTCAGGTATTAATGTGTAAATTCATTTATCCATTACAAGTAAACTGGCATATACCTTTTCCTTTCTTATATTCATGATTTATAAAAGTAGATTCTACGCATGCAAACATCCTGCATTTTGTCCTCTACTAAAGATACTTCATTAATTCACTCCTTAATGCTTCAAGCCCTGTTGATGTCTCGTGTTTATATACTAAACTAAACACGACATTAATGTTATTGGTTGAACTTCGTTTTTTGATTATATATCTATTTTTGCCTCTCCTGTCGGATGATATATACATATTTTCAGGCAAATAACGCTGGTCTTTTGATAATTGGGCACTGGATTTCAGTGTCAATGAAATTCCCTTGCCATCATATTCAAATCCTTTTATTCCAAGCCCTAACCCGCTAAAATGTGTTTGTGCCAACGTTTCCGCTAACTCGTATTGATAATTTGGCACCTTTCTCGAACCGCTCCTCTTTCTTCGAAGGCAAGCATGAACATAGAAATTATCCCTTAACTGATCAATTGGCACAATTGCTTTAAAACTGCCTATTCCTTTTGAAGTTATGATAAACTTGGAGCTTTTGGTCTTGTAATGATTAATAATCCAATTTATTAATACAGACTGCAAACCATTAATCGCGATACCCCTCTGTGTAACTTCAGAATATGTATTAATGTTTTGGTTTAAATGTTTTATTATTTTCTCCGAATTACTGTCGGAAGGAAATTTATTATCCCTTGAATAAGTATATTGCACCTTACCACAGGACTCAATAGGAATAAGTGAAAATTGACCGCTTTGAGCCGGGGATAATTTTGCTTCAATGGAAAATATATGATCTTTACCTTTATAGACCATAATATCTTCGCCTAATGAATCGGATCCACCCTCACATTTGAAAGTAAAGGGCAAATCTTTAAATACATTGTTTAAGTATTCACAGGCTTCAAGTTCAAACTGTTGCCATCGTTGCATATACTCACCTCTTTCACAATTAATAAAAAATATTTAAAATGTTACATTTTGCTTATTATGATGTTGTTTATCCATGCGATAATCTATCTTCAACGAAAATATTAATTCAATTCGCAGGGATATATTAAATCCTTGCCTCTTAATTTATCCATAATTTCTATTATCTTTATTGTATCATAAAATGTCTGTTTATCACTCTCTATCTTATTCTTCTGGAGACACTTCATGACTTCTATTGCCTCATAATTTTTTCCGTTTGATTCATAAGGGACATTAATATGTTCTTCTTTTTTATCATTAAGCTTTATAACAAGCTTTGACGGAAAATAAAAGTCGGGAACAAGAATATGCCCCTTAGTACCGTAAATCGTAAAATTTATCGGTGCAGAAAAAGTGCAGGCAGAAGAAAGCAACGCCGTTTCGCCCTTATCAAATTTCAAGAGATAGTGGGACTCTTCATCCACACCGGTTTTTCCTATATTTAAAGTTCCGGTTATTTGAACGGGATACTTCTCTAGAACCATGCATGCAAAGGCAATTGGGTATATCCCCAGATCTAAAAGAGCTCCTCCTGCCAAATCAGGATTATACAACCTGTGCACAGGGTCAAAGGGAACATCAATACAAAACTGACCCTTCAGGGTTTTTATTTCACCTATCAGACCCTCCCTTATCATACTGACTAATCTTGAAAGAGCCGGTGAAAATCTTGTCCACATAGCCTCCATTAAAAACAGCCCTTTAGCCTTAGCTGTTTCAATAAGCCGTGAAGCCTGATTTTTATTTAACGCAAAGGGCTTTTCACAAAGCACATGCTTATCATTATTTAGGCACAGCATAGCATTTTCATAGTGGAAATTATGAGTCGTAGCAATATACACCACATCCATCTTCTCATTTTTTACAAAATCATCATAATTGTCGTAATAGTACGGTAAATCAAACTCCTCTGCAAATCCCCTTGATTTCCCCGTTTTTGAAGCCGCAGCTATTAAGTTGGCACCCGGAACAGCTTTCAGTGCATTTGCAAATTCCCTTGCAATGCTTCCGCAGCCCATAATTCCCCAGTTAATTATATCTTTATCCATTTAAGACCTCGTACAAATACCGATAATTACTTTTTATTTCTTACAAGAATATATTACCACATTCCATAATATAATTCCATATTAAACTACTATTAGGGTATATTTAAAAAGTCGGGGAAAAATATAGGGATAACTTGAGTTTCTTGAATGCTTTTCTTTACTTAAATCATATGTACTCCTTTTAATATAACGTTTATGCTTAAAACAAAAGCTCCGGGACATCGAGTCCTTTCCCTTTTTGGTCATTTCACTTCGTGAAATCCCACTAAAAAAATATCTGGATACTCCCTACGGAATATCCAGATATTTTGCATCATTATGGTTTTATGTCAACATGTCAAAAGGCAATTATCCAATATGCTACAACACTATTGCAATGTACTTCATTACTATCGCGTTAGAGATTTTGTCCGGCAACGCGACTCTGTTTTTCCATCTGCATTAATTTCTTCCTTTTGGTAATAAGACCACCGATACGCCCTGTCTCTTTGGCGGTCAAACTCTTCCAGCCATACTTCTTCACCTTGTCAAACAATCCAAGCTCAATAATTATCTCATTTTTAATTTTTTCATCTAAATTTTCCACTTCATCCCACCTCCTATGGTTATTATGTACAAAACCACATAGGAGTATACACTTTTTTAGTGAAATTTCTCAATTTTTTCAACAATGTAAAAGTTCAAGGGCATTGAGCCCTTTCCCTTTTTTGAATAAAATTATTACAGACAGCTCAATTTTTCCCCAATTGTTCCTCTATTGCCTCAATTGCCTTTCTTAGCTGTGCGTCATCCTCCCGCGGTACCTCGGATACAGGATAATTTTCATATTTCTCATCCAGTTCTACTACTATATCCGGTTCAATCCCTTTTTCATGTATGCACTCTCCCGAGGGAGTAAAATACCTTGCTATAGTCACTTTTATGCCCGATCCATCCTCAAGGTTTATTACCGCCTGAACCAGTCCTTTTCCAAAGGTCGTTGTACCGATTAATTTTCCTTTTCCATAATCCTTAACTGCACCAGACAGTACCTCCGAAGCACTGGCACTGTATCCATTAACTAAGATACTCAGTGGAATATTTAATTCCGTTGAATCCGACTTCTTTTCAATTCTATTGCCTATACGGTCTTCTGTATATACAATCAAGCCCTCAGGCAGTAACCTGTCTGCGATGGCTGAAACTTCGTCATAATCGCCGCCCGGATTATCTCTCAAATCAATAATTAACCCTTTTATACCCTGATCAAGAAGCTTGTTTAAGTGGGTACCAAAATCTTTTGCAATGTCACTATCAAACATTGTTATTCTTATATAGCCTATGTTTTCCTGTAGCACTTCACTATTTATGTTTATAATTTTGATCTCTTTTCTTGTAACATCAAAATCTAAATATGTTCCCTCGGAAGGTCTAAATACTGTAATTTTGACTTTTGTATTTTCTTCACCCTTAATCATACTGACAATTAAATTGTCATCCCTTATAGTTGTTACATCTTTATCGTCAACCTTTACTATCTTATCTCCGGGCAAAATACCTACTTCCTTTGCAGGAGAATCCTCAAAAGCCTCAATAACCGTGAGTATCCCATCATTATCCATGTATATTGATACACCAATTCCAACATAGCTACCCTGGGTTTTTTCGTTAAATTCCTTCATTTGTTCTTTTGTAAAATAAACAGTGTAAGGATCATTCAAAGAATTAGCCATTCCGGCAATAGCTCCCTCGAGCATATCATTCTGATCAACTTTTTTATAATAATAAGTATCTAGAAGGTTTTTAACTTCATTAAATTTATTTATATTCACAGAATCCACATTGTTTTTATCAAAGGTTATAGCATGTTGCGGGTCAAAGCCCTTTAAATCCTTATATTTCTCGACATCCTTCTCAGACATTATAACATAATGCGGATTACTATAATGCCAAACCAAAAAACCATAGCCAGTAATTGTTGAAGAGAGAAATACTGCTATTAGTATAGGCAATACTTTGCCAGTAATCAGATTTTTATTCAATTCGAGAACACTCCCCTTGTTATAATTTGTTGAATCTTATTAATACCCGACATCGATTCGTGTACTAGCTTAATTATAGAATAATCCATAATTTGTTGAACCTTATTAATACCCGGTCAAATGCATATCATCTCAGAGTACCATAATATTCTATAAAAAAATCTTCTGTATCCTCCACTTATAGAAGTGGAGAACATTTATCGTTTCATTATATCATATGCTTGCACTTTTAATAATATTTTCAGCCCATTTAATTTTTAATCGTCTATCTTGGTAACGCCCTACTAACAATTAAGCCCGTACCACAAAATGTACGAGCTTTATTTCTAGTATGGCATTATAAACAACTTACTCCATACTGCCATTCCCTATGGTTTTACATAATTCAGAGGATTAACCGGGGTGCCGTTTTTCCTAACCTCAAAATGCAAATGTGGCCCTGTGGAAAGCCCTGTGCTCCCGACCTTCGCGATTGTATCACCGGCATTTACCGAATCACCTACACGCACAAGAAGCTTGCTGCAGTGGGCATATAGGGTAGAAATTCCTCCGCCATGGTCAATTATCACAGTATTCCCGTAACCGCTCTGCCATCCTGACACTATCACTACTCCCTTGTTAGCGGCAATTATCGAAGCACCGTTACCCGCTGAAATGTCTATACCATTATGCATTCTATACACTTTAAGTATAGGATGAAGTCTGTTACCAAAGTAGGATGAAATTCTTGTACAGCTCGGAGTAGGCCAAAGCATGCTTCCCCCAGCATAACTTCCGCTTCGTTGAAGACTCTTTATTTGATTGGCCAGTTCATTGGACTTTCTTAATAGTTCATTCTCCTGCTGCTCAAGCTTCTTTAGCTGGGAATTTATATTGCTGATTTCTTTGTCGAGACCGGATCTTGTTGCCCTAATTTCATTTAACTTGTTTAAAGATGCATCCGCACTTTCCTTAACTGTATTTCTCTTCTCTACTGCAAGCTGTTTTTTAAACTCGACATCTGCCTTTGCGGCCTTAATGTCCTCAATAAGCTCCTTGTCTTTTTTACTTATGGCAGAAACAATCTCAAGCCTATTCCAAAAGTCAACAATGCTTTCTGACTCTGACAACGATTCAATATATGTAACATTAGAGTTCTGATACATTACTTTAAGTCTAACCTTAAACAGCTCCATCTGTTGATTATACTTATCTTCACTTTCCTTTATAGCTTCGTCAATCTTTTCGATCTCTTTATTTAGCTCATCAGCCTGTTGAATCAGAGAATTATACTCCTGAGTTTTTTTCTTCTCCTCCGATTCCAAGAATTCCTTTTCATTTTTGATAGAATCCAGCTTGTTCTTCTGTTCCTTCTTTTGCCTAGATATGTCATTTATCTTGTTGTCAACAGTTTTTTTCTGCTTCTGAGTGTCGGAAATGGTATCTCCGAAAGCAGGAATCATTACCGTAGAAAACATTAAGGTAAATACCATAATTATTAATACTGCCTTTTTCACTGACCTAACCCCCTTGACCAAACCAGAATTTTATCCTTTGTTTATTTTATATTTATACTCTTAAGTACTTCCGTATTGATATAATACTGCCTGATGCACCCACTAAGGCTCCTAAAAGGCAAGACATAAAAATTAGTTGAAAACCTACATCGTTCATTCCCACAAGATTTACCATTAGAAAATCACTCTCTACCCATCCACCTCCTATATTGTAAATAATATATAAAGTCGCAAAGCTTACAAGTGCCCCTATTAATCCAATAATTATCCCCTCAACGATAAAAGGCAATCGAACAAACCAATCTGTAGCACCAATATACTTCATTATATTGATTTCTTTTCGCCGGGCAAACACAGTTAACTTAATGGTGTTGGAAATTATGAATACAGCTATCACCACAAGAATTGTTATCAAAAATGTGCTTCCTATCTGCAAACCTCTAAGTATTCTATTAATAAAGTCAATAGCCTTTCTTGAGTACCTTACACTATCCACACCGGGATAGTTCTTGTATCTTTCCACAACATCCTCATAATCGGCTGAATTGTTAAGTTTAATAATAAAAGATACCGGCATAATACTCTCGTCAAGACCTTCTAGAACATCCTTATCGTCCCCAAGCATTTCCTTAGCTTCTTCAAAAGCCTGCTTTTTATCAACCACTTCATATTCTTTTATCCTTTTATCACGACCTATTGTCCATTCAAGCATTCCAATCTGGTGACCATCCATTTCAGGGTTGCAAAATACCTGCATTTCAGGCTGATCCTTCAAAAACTTGGTGTTATGATTTATATTAACCGTAATAATCCAGAAAAATCCCAAGATTACCAAGGATGCTGCAACAACGCCCATTGAAGCAAGAGACATAAGTACATTTCTATAGGTATTAATGAACCCCTCTTTAACAACATATTTTGCTGTTCTTAACTTCATTTTCGTACTGTCCTTTCTCCTGATCTCTTTTAATTTCTCCTTTTTCGATAGCAATTACACGTTTTTTCATTTTATCAACAATGCCCTTCTCATGTGTGGCAACAATCACAGTAGTACCCCTATAATTGACTTCCTGTATCAATTTCATTATTTCCCATGCTGTTTCAGGGTCAAGATTTCCTGTCGGTTCATCAGCTATAATAAGGGAAGGATTGTTTACCAGTGCCCGGGCAAGAACAACCCTTTGCTGTTCTCCTCCAGAGAGTTGGTTTGGGTAGGCATTTGCTTTCCTACTCAGTCCCACTAATGCCAAAGCCATTGGAACCTGTCTTCTGATTTCTTTTGGAAGTGCTTCTGTAATCTGCATGGCAAATTCTACATTCTCATAAACAGTTTTATTGGGAAGTAGTCTAAAATCCTGAAATACAACCCCCAAACTCCTTCTGAAGCTGGGAATCTCTTTTCTTTTCAACTGAGAAAGGTCATAACCATTTACAAAGACCTCTCCTTCCGTAGGATCCTCTTCTTTTAATATGAGCTTTAAAATCGTAGATTTACCTGAGCCACTTGGTCCTACCAAAAAAGCAAACTCACCTTTTTTTATAGAAAAATTAACATTGCTTAACGCTAATGTCTCGTTTGAATACTTCTTAACCACATTCTTAAACTCTACCACATTAACATCTCCTAAAATTAACACCTTCGGATTTAACCCGGCATTTTAATTTTATCTTTCGTGCAATATTTTATCGCAAATATTATCATTTGGCAATTATTTATCGGAAATTGCCCTAAACCGTCATGCAAAATTCTGGTTGCTATCGAGGTATTTTTTAACAAGTATCGCAACCTTAAATATTATTGCATCATCAAACAGTCTCAGATCAAGTCCCGTAATCTTCTGAATCTTATCCAACCTATACACAAGGGTATTCCTATGGACAAAAAGCTGTCGGGATGTTTCGCTTACATTCAGGTTATTTTCAAAAAATTTAACTATTGTGTTCATGGTTTCAGAATCTAAAGCTTCAAAGGCTCCATCCTTAAACACTTCCTTTAGAAACAACCGGCAAAGCGTAGGCGGAAGCTGATATATCAACCTGCCAATACCAAGCTTGTTGTAATCTATTATATTCTTTTCGCTTTCAAATATTTCTCCTATTTGCAAAGCCGTCTGTGCTTCTTTGAAAGAACGTCCTATCTCTCTGATATTATCAACAACAGTTCCAATCCCGATTTTAGACTTTATCATTCCCTCAGTAGATAAATTATCTAATATAATCCTTGCATTTTTATTTACTTCTTTATAATTATAGTTTGAACCTAGCTCTTTTATTAGTACGGTTGTCTCATCGTCTAAAATTATAACAAAATCTTTGGCTTTTCTTGGAAAAAGTCCTTCTATTATCTCGTATGCATAAATATCCTTTGCTGGTTCTGTCTTTATTAAAAACGCCACTCTGTATACATTATTTGTAATATGCAGTTCTTTAGCTCTTAATGTAATATCCCCAGGTAAAATATTATCAAGTACGACACTTTTAATAAAATTAATCTTATCATACTTTTCGTCATAATATGCCTTAATGTTAACAATATTAAGGCATATAAGTCTCAGGTATTTACTGTTATTAGAATCATCCGAGCTTATAAATGCAATATATTCCATCTTGTTTTTTATATAAACTTTTTGAAAAGATTGTCCCCTAATCACCATGAAAATATCATTAGCTTCCATTACTTCATCGATCAACGGATTGATCTGCCCTACTCTTTCCTCATTTGAGCATGCTAAAATAAGACCGTTTTGATCCATAATACCAATTTCTGAATCAATGGTATCCTTAACCTGATTCATGAGGTTCTGATAAAGTTTTATCGACACTCAACCACCCCCATTATTAGACGATTTAATAACTGTACTCAATCACTGGCATTTTTCATAATTGACTCAAGGGGCATTCCATCAACAATCAATACTGTAAACAAACCCTTTTAATTATTATTTCTCATTTTTCATTATACACAAATATAGATAAAAGCTCAAAGAAGAATATACCTAGGCAGTGAATTAAATAAATGCAAGGAAAAATACTCCATAAACTTGAGTTCCGCATTTTTCTTCACTTAAATAATATATATCCCTGCTCCGCGAACCACAAAGGGGAAAGAATAATTATTCTTTCCCCTTTGCCATATCCATTAAAATATATTTTAATTCATTATAGCTCTTTCAGTTTCTTTGTCAAAAATATGAATCTTGTTGGTATCAAGAGCAAGCTTAACTACGTCTCCAGCTCTTGCCTTAGTTCTTGGATTAACTCTCGCTGTAAAATCAACATCCCCTACTTCCGTATACAACAAAGTTTCTGACCCCAGCATTTCTACAACCTCAACCTTTGCATTTACTATGCTGTCTGACATTGATTCAAGGTAAACAGCTTCGTCGTGAATGTCTTCGGGACGTATGCCAATTACCACTTCTCTTCCAACATACTCGCTTCCCTCGAGTTTCTTTGCCTTTCCCTCCGGAAGCTTAATATCTTCCTTACCAAACAGCAAATGAATCTCTTCCCCACGTTTTTCAACCTTTGCATTTACAAAGTTCATCTGTGGGCTTCCGATAAATCCTGCTACGAACATGTTAATAGGTCTTTCATAAAGGTTATTTGGGGTATCAACCTGTTGAATATATCCATCCTTCATAACTACGATTCTTGTACCCATGGTCAACGCTTCCGTCTGGTCATGAGTAACGTAGATAAAGGTTGTCTGGAGTCTCTGGTGAAGTTTACTGATCTCAGTTCTCATCTGAACCCTAAGCTTTGCATCAAGGTTTGAAAGAGGCTCATCCATCAAGAATACCTTCGGGTCACGGACAATAGCACGACCTAAAGCAACCCTCTGTCTCTGTCCACCGGATAATGCCTTCGGCCTTCTTTCCAGCAAATGCTCTATATCAAGTATTTTTGCTGCCTCTAAAACTCTTCTTTTTATTTCATCTTTAGGCATCTTCCTGAGTTTCAAGCCAAACGCCATATTGTCGAAAACAGACATGTGAGGATACAATGCGTAGTTCTGGAAAACCATTGCTATATCCCTGTCCTTCGGAGCAACGTCATTAACCAGTTTATCACCTATGAACAATTCTCCTTCGGTTATTTCCTCCAATCCAGCAACCATTCTCAGTGTAGTAGTTTTTCCGCATCCAGATGGCCCAACCAATATTATAAATTCCTTATCCTCAATATCTAAATTAAAGTCATTAACTGCAGTAACCCCACCTGGATACCTTTTATAGATTCCCTTTAGTTTAACGCTTGCCATTTTTTCCCCTCCCAATTTTTTTCGAACACAAATAATATCAATATTAATATAACATTTCAGCCAACCCTCAACTAGTATACTTTTTAACAAAAAAAAATAATGTATTTAGTTACTTTGCATAAAGGTAAACAATCATAATACCTTAAACAACGTCATTGCAAGCGTTCACGCAACTTACTGGAAATAATTTTAGATGAAACCGGTACAAAAAAATTTATTAAAAAGTAGGGAAAAACGTGACGGGAAATGTAAGCAAAGCAAAGAAAACACCGGAGTTATAAAAGAATTAAAAAAGATAAGCATAAATCAATTATTTATTGTTGCATTTTTATACATTTTTATGTATAATTATAAATATTATTTTGCATGGAGGTTTTTCTTATGAAACTAAATGAAATAATTGAACTGGATAAAAAGTATTTTATGAATACATTCGGCAATAGAACTCCTGTATGTTTTGACCACGGCAAAGGAATCAACCTCTGGGATCTGGATGGAAAGAAGTATTATGATTTTCTTGCGGGGATAGCAGTAAGTGCTTTAGGGCATTCACACCCTAAGCTTATCAATGCCATAAAGGAGCAGGCAGAAAAATTAATTCACTGCTCCAACCTTTATTATATAGAACCTCAGGCAAGACTGGCCAAGATACTGGTAGAAAACTCTTGTGCTGATAAGGTGTTTTTTGCGAACAGCGGAGCGGAGGCAAACGAGGGAGCTATCAAGCTTGCCCGCATCTACTTCAAAAAGAAGGGCATGCCCGAGAAGTTTGAAATAATAACTCTGGAAAAATCCTTCCACGGAAGAACACTTGCCACCATTGCTGCAACAGGCCAGGATAAATACCAAAAGCCTTTTAGTCCTCTTACGCCCAGCTTTTTAAAAGTACCTATAAATGATTTGGAAGCCCTTCGTAATGCTATTAATGATTCAACCTGCGCCATTATGATAGAGCCTATACAGGGAGAAAGCGGCGTAAACCTTACCACCCTTGAGTATATGCAGGGAGTCAGGAAGCTTTGTGACGAAAAGGGCATATTCTTAATATTTGATGAGGTTCAATGCGGTCTGGGACGTACCGGTAAGCTTTTTGCGTACGAACATCTTGGTATAGAGCCTGACATATTCACCCTTGCCAAGGCTTTAGGCGGTGGGTTCCCCATCGGTGCCCTGTGTGCAAAGAAACATGTGGCAAGTGCCTTTGAACCGGGAGACCATGGCTCCACCTTCGGCGGAAATCCTCTTGCATGTGCAGCGGGTTTGGCAGTTATGGACACTATGATAAATAACAACCTAGTTAAGAATTCAGAGGAAATGGGCTCCTATTTTATTGATAAGCTCTCAACGCTTGCCAACAAGTATGATTTTGTCAAAGAAATTCGTGGAAAAGGACTCATGATAGGCATTCAGCTTTCAATAGAAAAGGCAGTGGAAATCAAAAATAAATGTTTTGACAAGGGTTACCTCATTGGAAGTGTAGGCAACAACATTATAAGGTTATTGCCGCCTTTGATAGTTACAAAAGAAGACATTGACGGCATGGTCGACGTGTTGGATAATATATTTCAAGAATATTAATATTTGAGGAGATAAAAGTATGAAATCAGTATTAGTTTTGGAGGATGGAACATATTTTCCGGGCGAAGCCTTCGGTGAAGCCGGGGAAACAGTAGGAGAAGTTATATTTAATACAAGTATGACAGGTTATCAAGAAATAATAACCGACCCCTCTTATAGAGGTCAGATAGTCGCAATGACGTACCCATTGGTTGGAAACTGCGGCTTTAATCAATACGATAATGAGTCATCCAAAAGTCATGTTCAAGGGTTTATTGTTAAAGAGCTGTCCGATACACCAACCAACTGGCGTTTTGAGATTACTCCTGACGAGTATTTCAAAAAAAGCGGTATTGTTGGAATCAAAGGTATTGATACCCGTACTCTTGCCCAGCGTCTAAGAGATAAGGGAAGCATGTATGGGATAATTTCTACCGAAAGTGGAAATATTGATATTCTTCTTGAAAGGCTTATGAAAAAGAAGCAGGAAAAAAGGAACTTAGTAGCAGAGGTCACAACAAAAGCACCTATTCATAAACCAGGCAACGGAAAACGAGTTGTGGTAATAGACTTTGGAGTTAAAAGCAGTATAATTGAATCTTTAGAAAAGAACAGCTGTGATATATACATTCTACCGGCTACATCGTCAGCCATGGAGATTTTTGATCATAAACCCGATGGCATACTTCTGTCAAACGGTCCCGGCAACCCGGCTGAACTCCCGTCAATTAAGGCCACCATACAGGAGCTTATAGGCAAAAAGCCAATTCTGGGAATCGGTCTTGGCTTCCAACTATTAGGGCTTGCCCTAGGTGGTAAAACCAGTAAGCTGAAATTGGGGCACCACGGATGTAATTATCCCGTTAAAGACTATAAAACGGGAAAATGCCATATAACGTCGCAGAGTCATAATTATGTTTTGGAAAACAACTTTGGAGACGATGTGGTTGTTACTCAAACAAACATAAACGACAATACCGTAGAGGGATTAAGGCACAAGCAATATCCCTTGATTGGCGTGCAGTATCATCCGCAAACAATTTCCGAGGACGATACTTCCTATGTTTTTTATGATTTTTATAAAATGATTGACGAATACTCAAAATCTATATAATAGCAACACGGGAGGTTCAAATGCCAAAACTAGAGGAGATAAAAAAGGTTCTTGTCATTGGGTCAGGACCTATTGTTATCGGTCAGGCTGCTGAGTTTGACTACTCGGGAACGCAAGCATGCAAAGCGTTGAGAGAAGAAGGAATTGAAGTCGTTCTTGTTAACAGCAATCCCGCAACCATAATGACCGACACCCAATCAGCAGACAGGGTGTATATTGAACCTATAACCCTGGATATTTTAAAAAANATAATAAAAGAGGAAAAGCCCAATGGAATCTTAGCTTCCCTTGGCGGTCAAACGGGCTTAAACATGGCAGTTGAGCTTGCCGAGGACGGCATTTTAGACGAAATAGGAATTGAGCTTTTGGGTACATCTTTAGAATCAATAAAAAAAGCAGAAGACCGGGAATTGTTCAAGGAAACCATGCAGGAAATAGGCGAAAAGGTTCCTTTAAGCACAATTGTGACCGACCTTGAAAGCGGCGTAAAGTTTGCCGAAGAGGTGGGGTTTCCTATCATTATCCGCCCAGCATACACATTAGGGGGCAGCGGCGGCGGCATTGCCCACGACATGGAAGAGTTTAAATACATATGCGGCAAAGGTCTAAAGCTAAGCATGATACATCAGGTTTTGTTAGAGCAAAGCGTAGCCGGATGGAAAGAAATCGAGTATGAGGTTATGAGGGATGGAACCGACAACTGCATTATAATATGCAATATGGAGAACTTCGACCCCGTCGGGGTTCATACCGGCGACAGCATTGTTATTGCACCTTGCCAGACTCTATCGAATGTTGAAGCTAAGATGCTAAGAAAAGCTTCCATAAAGATAATCCGTGCTCTTAATATAAAAGGCGGCTGCAATATACAATTTGCCTTAAATCCCAATAGCTTTGAGTACGTGGTAATTGAAGTTAACCCAAGGGTAAGCCGTTCTAGTGCTCTTGCTTCTAAAGCTACGGGATATCCCATTGCCCGCGTGACAGCTAAAATTGCAATAGGTCTTAACCTTGACGAGATTAAAAACTCAGTAACCCAGAACACCTATGCATGTTTTGAGCCTTCCATAGATTATGTGGTTACAAAGGTTCCCCGTTGGCCCTTTGACAAGTTTATAAATGCCGACAGGTCTTTAGGAACTCAGATGAAGGCAACCGGCGAAGTAATGGCTATAGGCAGAACCTTTGAAGAATCCATACTGAAGGCTATTGACTCTTTGGACATTAAAATGAATTACCAGCTGGGTTTGAGCCTTTTTGACAACAAATCCACGGAAGAACTGCTGGATTTTATAAAAGTTGCAAGGGATGAACGTATTTTTGCTATTTGCAAGGCACTCCAAAAAGGAGTAACCATAGAAGAAATAAGTGCAATTACTAAAATTGATATTTTCTTTATAAAGAAACTTCAAAAAATCGTTAACCTAGCGAAAGAAATAAAAAACTCAGGTATTGCTTGGCTTGATTATGATCTTTTTGCCCGAGCAAAGAAAATGGGGTTTGGAGATTCATACATTGCAAACCTTGTAAATGTACCTCTTGAAACGATTTTAGATCTTAGAAAAAAATATGCAATCCGTCCGGCGTATAGGATTGTTGATACCTGTGCCGGTGAGTTTAAAGCGGTAACCCCCTACTACTATTCAACCTATGGTGAAAAGGACGATGTCGTTGTTTCCGACAAAAAGAAGGTTATAGTAATAGGCTCCGGACCTATAAGGATTGGCCAAGGTATTGAGTTTGACTACTGCAGTGTTCACTCGGTCAAGACTTTGCGGGAACTGGGAATTGAATCAATAATAATAAACAATAATCCGGAAACGGTAAGTACAGATTTTGATACATCGGATAAACTGTATTTTGAACCCCTTACCAAAGAATGTGTTCTTGATATTATAGACAAGGAAAAACCTTTAGGAATAATTGTTCAATTTGGAGGCCAGACATCTATAAACCTTGCAGGCTCCCTCGCCAGTGAAGGCGTAAACATCCTTGGAACTTCGGTGGAAAGCATTGATATTGCAGAGGACAGGGATCGGTTTATGAACCTTTTAGAGGAGCTTGATATACCTTTGCCCCAAGGAGACACCGCTTTCTCCTTTGACGAAGCCATGGCTATAGCAAAGAAAATAGGATATCCTGTTCTGGTAAGACCTTCATATGTCTTAGGCGGAAGGGCAATGGAAGTAGTTTATAATGACGAGACTTTGAAAGAATATATGAACCGGGCTGCTTATATCTCAACAAAGCATCCTGTCTTGATAGACAAATATATTGACGGAAAGGAAGTTGAGGTGGATGGCATCTGCGATGGCGAAGATGTTTTAATTCCCGGCATCATGGAGCATATTGAAAGGGCCGGTATCCACTCAGGAGACAGCATTTCGATATATCCACCCCAAACCCTTGATGAACATATAAAAAGCACGATTGTGGATTACACAACAAGACTGGCAAAAGCCCTTAAAATAGTGGGACTCTTTAATATTCAGTTTGTCATTGACAACAATAACAAGGTCTATGTCATTGAGGTTAATCCCCGGGCAAGCCGTACCATTCCGATAATGAGTAAAGTTACCGGAATACCTATGGTGGATGTCGCTACAAAGTTTATCCTCGGATATAAAATGAGGGATCTGGGATATACTCCCGGTCTTTACAAAGAATCGGAATATGTTGCTGTAAAAGCACCGGTCTTCTCCTTTTCAAAGCTCACTACGGTTGACACATTCTTAGGACCGGAAATGAAATCCACCGGAGAAGTAATGGGGGTATCAAAGGACTTTCATATAGCCCTTTTCAAAGCACTTGCTGCCTCTGGCATTAAAATACCCTCCGGAGGAAATGTACTTTTGTCCGTAGCCGACAGGGATAAGCGGGAATGTGTTGAAATAGCCCAGGCTCTTTCAGATCTTGGCTTCAACTTGATGGCTTCCGAAGGTACCTACACAAACCTTTCGGTTCTTGGAATCGAGGTAGAGATGGTATCGGACGATGAAATGATTGAACTGATTAAGAGCAATAAGATATCTCTGGTAATAAACACACCAACCATGGGTAAAATACCCGGAAGGCTGGGATTTATACTAAGGCGGACATCAATTGAATATAATATTCCATGTATAACTTCTCTTGACACCGCAAGATCAATGATATCGATTTTAGAACATATGATCTCCGGAGAAGACACTGAAATATACCCGCTTGACATGTATGCCAAATAACTCTATAACTTACGGTTAATTTATGCTAATTAAATTATTTATTACATATGTTTGTTTTTGAGCCTAAAGAGGCTCTAAATTTATCATAAAATTATAGTTTACTTAAAGCTAAAAGCTAAGAATTTATAAGATTTGGAGGCGTTTTTTATGAAGCATTTAATAAGTCTTCATGATTTATCAGTTGAGGAAATAGAATCCACGCTAAAGCTTGCCGAAAAATTAAAAAAGCAGCTTAAAGAAGGAGTTTCCCATCAATTATTAAAGGGTAAAACCCTTGGAATGATTTTTACAAAGTCATCCACCAGAACTCGTGTATCTTTTGAAGTCGGATTGTACCAGTTGGGAGGGTATCCCCTGTTTCTAAGTTCAAATGATATACAGCTGGGACGCGGCGAGTCCATTTATGATACGGCTCAGGTTCTGTCAAGATATATAGACGGAATAATGATAAGAACCTTTGCCCACAGCGATGTGGAGGAGCTTGCGAAATATGGCAACATTCCCGTTATAAACGGTCTTACAGACCTTATGCACCCTTGTCAGATTCTCGCAGACCTTTTGACAGTTTATGAGCATAAAGGAACATTAAAAGGATTAAAGCTTGCATACATTGGAGATGGCAACAATGTTGCAAACTCACTCCTTCACGGCTGTGCAAAGGTAGGAATGGATATTGCCGTTGCCTCACCGAAGGGTTACCAATGTGACAGTAAAATAGTATCTGAAGCCCAAGAAGACGCAAAGGTTTCAGGATCCAATATCATATTAACGGAGGATCCCCTTGAGGCCATAAAGGATGCGGATGTTGTTTATACCGATACTTGGATAAGCATGGGGCAGGAAGAGGAAAAACAGGAAAGAATAAAAATATTTATGCCTTATCAGGTAAATAAAGAGCTGTTTTCAAAGGCTCATCAAGATGCCATATTCCTGCATTGTTTACCAGCCTACAGGGGTTATGAGGTCACTGAAGATGTCATTGACAGCCCCCAATCAGTTATTTTTGATGAAGCAGAAAACAGAATGCATGTCCAAAAAGCAATAATGGTATTGCTTATGGGGAATAGGTAAATGGTGGCGATATGGATTATTCATTTATTATTAGAAAAGCTCAGCTAGAGGACGTAGAAGAAATTCAAAGGATTATAAAGGAAGCCTTCAAAAAGTATATGAAGGAGGCACAGCTTACGGGAACCATGGAAGCCTTAGAAGAGTCCTTGGAGGATATAAAAAAAGATATTGAAACTAAAGAAGTATTTATCGCAATTATTAACAATATTCCGGTGGGAACAATCCGGGTTGAAACCCTGCCGGATAACACAGCATACATAAGCAGGTTTGGTGTGCATCCTGATTACCACAACATAGGTGTCGGAAAGACCATGATGGATCTTGTCGGCAAACTTCTTGTATCTAAAGGAATAAGAAAGGTAAGCCTCCATACTGCCTCAAAATATTCAGAACTTATGCGTTTCTATTATGGCAGAGGGTTTTATGTGGAGTCAACCTCAAAAGAAAAGGGTTATATCAGATCCCTTTTAGTAAAGGATTATGAGTAGATTTTATAATCTACTCATTTTTTTATATCAAAATAGACTCGTTCCAAAAAAATTAAGTTTTCCATGTGCTATGCAGGAACAAAAATAACGATACATGATTATAACACGTATTTATAGCAAATCTCCTTAAGGCAAGTCGATAACAAATGACCTGCTGAACCTATTAAAGGAGTTACATTTAAATTACGATAACATAACTTTCATACAATTCATTAATAAGTTTATCATTTCCTGGATTTGTGACACAAACTCTATCGTGAAAACGAATATATAGGTGAAAGTGGATTGCGGGATTTTTTTTGGAGGGATTTGTATGAGAAAAGTCAGGTTGTTTGTTTTAGTACCCGTAATTGCTCTATTGTTGAACGCTATTCCTGTATCCTTTGTTTTTGGAGTTACATATGGCGATTTAAACTTCTTACTCTAAAGAGAGCTGCTTGGATAGACAATTCCGGTTGGGAACCAGCCACGAATCCTAGCTGGCCTAATGGTGGATGGGGGCAATAATTTAATTAGCTAATACACCTCACCTTAATTTATTTTTAGAAGCTTCACCAAAGTCTTTGCTGGAGCTTCTAAGCTTATTAGTGGGATTTCACGAAGAGAAATGACCAAAAAGCTCAAGGGCTCGATGCCCTTGAGCTTTTGTTTTTGGTATAAGGCTATCTCATTTTTTCTTCACATTCATTTAATATCTCTGATTCGTAATATGGGCTGTTAGGATGCATGTGACTTCACATTCATTTAATGTGAATATAGATGCCATTTTCGACCATCCTAAGCCTCTATGCATCCTAGAATACGGCAGTAGACAGATATCTTTCGCCAGTGTCCGGAAGCAAAGCAACAATAATCTTTCCCTTATTTTCAGGTCTTTTGGCAATCTGGGTTGCTGCAAAAGCGGCTGCTCCAGAGGATATTCCTACCAACAGTCCTTCGGTTTTTGAAAGCTTTCGTGCAGCATCAAAAGCTTCTTCATTAGTAACCTTATAAATCTCATCTACCACCTCTTTATTGAAATTAACAGGTACAAAGCCGGCACCTATTCCCTGTATTTTATGAGAACCTTTATTTCCTCCGGATAAAACCGGGGAATCCGAGGGTTCAACAGCAACAATCTGCACACTGGGTTTTCGTTGCTTCAATACTTCGCCCACACCGGAAATTGTTCCTCCGGTACCGACTCCTGCTACAAAAATATCCACCTGTCCGTCTGTGTCCCTCCAAACTTCCTCCGCTGTTGTCCTTCTGTGAATCTCTGGGTTTGCAGGATTTGTAAACTGTTGAGGTATAAAGGAATTTGGCATTGACGCAGCCAGCTCCTCAGCCTTTCTGATAGCTCCGCCCATGCCTTCAACTCCCGGAGTAAGTACCAGTTCGGCTCCCAATGCCTTTAGAAGATTTCTTCTTTCAATGCTCATGGTTTCAGGCATTGTAAGTATAACCCTATAACCCCTTGCAGCAGCAACAAAAGCCAGAGCAATACCTGTATTGCCACTAGTCGGTTCTATTATGACAGTATCCTTATTTATCAAGCCTTTATCTTCTGCATCTTTTATCATTGCATAGCCAATCCTGTCCTTTACACTGGATGCAGGGTTAAAGTATTCCAGCTTTGCAATAAGCCTGGATTCCAGTTTGTTTTCCTTGCTGTAATTGGACAACTCTAAAAGTGGAGTATTCCCAATAAGATCTGTTAGATTCTTTGCTATTTTGGACATTTAACCGCCTCCTAAAATTTTATAGTTTAAGCCTTAATGCGTTCAATAGCTCTACGCCTCCATCGTTTTTTGCAGTGCTTGTTCAAGGTCATAAATAAGGTCATCCGCATCTTCGATACCAATCGATAACCGTATCTGTTCAGGGGTTACCCCGCAAGCCTTTTGCTCTTTTTCAGATAACTGGGAATGGGTTGTTGATGCAGGGTGAATTACTAAAGACTTGGCATCAGCCACATTTGCCAGCAGTGAAAATATTTCAAGGCTTTCAATGAATTTCTTTGCAGCCTCGATTCCACCTTTGATTCCAAAAGTAAATATTGAACCGGCTCCCTTTGGAAGGTACTTTTGTGCAAGCTCGTAATACTTGTTGCCTTTTATGCCCGGGTAGTTTACCCATGACACCTGGGAATGATTTTGAAGGAAATCCACCACCTTTTTGGTATTGGCAACATGCTTTTCAACCCTTAACGAAAGGGTTTCAAGGCCTTGGAGCAAGAGGAAGGAATTAAACGGACTTATGCATGCACCGGTATCCCTCAAAAGCTGCACCCTGGCTTTGGTGATATATGCCAGAGGACCTAAGGCTTCAAAATATTTCAGGCCATGATAGCTCGAATCCGGTTCTGTAAAACCCGGGAACCTTCCGCTTCCAGCCCAATCAAACCTTCCCGAATCAACAATAACACCACCGATGGATGTTCCATGTCCGCCAATAAACTTTGTTGCGGAATGTACGACAATATCGGCTCCAAACTCAATAGGTCTTATAAGGTAAGGTGTCCCAAAGGTATTGTCTACAATAAGCGGTACACCACTTTCATGAGCAATTTTTGCAACAGCTTCAATATCAATTAAATTGATTCCCGGGTTTCCGACGGTCTCTATATAAACCGCCTTTGTCTTTTCATTAATTGCTTTTCTAAAGTTTTCCGGATAGTCGGGATCTACAAAAACAGTATTAATACCAAGTCGGGGCAGAGTCGTTGAGAACAAGTTATACGTGCCGCCATAAAGCGTACTTGCCGAAACGATTTCATCACCGCTTTCGGCGATATTAAGTATTGCATAGGTAATAGCTGCCGAGCCCGAGGCAACTGCCAGTGCCCCCACACCTCCTTCAAGTGCAGCCATTCTTTGCTCAAACACATCATTTGTTGGATTCATAATTCTTGTGTAAATATTGCCGGATTCCTTTAATGCAAAAAGGTTAGCAGCATGCTCGGTACTATTGAATACGTAGGAGGTTGTTTGGTAGATTGGAACCGCTCGTGACCCGGTAGTGGGGTCAACCTTTTGACCGGCATGAACCTGCAGGGTATCAAATTTAAATTTTCTTTCAGCCATAAACACATCTCCTTTCCTATATACAACTTTTCTTATCGATTTTGTCGTGTTTCTCTCATAATTATATATAATACATTGTATTATCGATTTCGTTTCGTTCTCGATAGTCGTAGGCTAGATCTTCAAGGGTCAAAGAATCCACCAGTTCATTAAGACGGGCATTCATTTTATCCCATACACTGGTTTTGATACAATTCCTAATAACCGACTCGCTTCCGGCGGTATTATCTGAATCCTCATCAATCACCGAGAGGGAGCCTTCAAGAACTCTTAAAATCCTTCCCACCTTTATATCGGAGGGACTTTCGGATAATAAGTATCCACCCTGTGCACCCTTAATGCTTTTAACCAATCCTGATTTTCTCAATTCAGAAAAGACATGCTCTAAGTAGTTTGTCGAAATACCCTGCCTTTGAGCAATACTACCTAATGCTACATGCTGCTCTTCGTTTGAGTACACTGCCAGATCAATCATTGCCCTAAGTCCGTATCTTCCCTTGGTCGAGAACTTCATACAGCTCATCTCCTTCCTTACTAATCCTATATGTTTTATATTATAATGTTTAAAACTTCCTCTGTCAATAACTGTTTAGATATAATAATCCAATTCTGTGTTTAGTGGAATATTACTTTTATAGCATTCAACCAGATCTTCAATTGTAATTGAATTTGCAACATCGCTCAAGGTATTCATAACCCTTTCCCAGAAACTCCTTGCTGTGCATTTTTTATACCTATCGCAGGTATGTTTTGCTTTTTCGGTAATACAGACCACTGGTGCAAACGGACCTTCCAAGGCAGTTAATACATCACCTACCGTAATTTTGGAAGGCTCTGTGGAAAGAGCATACCCACCCTGAGTACCCCTAGTGCTTTCAACAATCCCTGCCCGTCTTAATATTAAGAAAATCTGCAACATATATGCTTCAGAAATTCCACATCGTTCGGATATGCTTTTCAAATTCACACGCCCTTCAGATGAATGAATTGCAAGGTCAACAATTGCTTCCAATCCATATCTGCCCTTTGTAGAAATTTTCAATTTAATCACTCCCATGAATTGATTTGCCATAATATTTTATAACTATAAATCTTTTATTTAATTTCATTCAAATCAAAGGGTGTTTCCTGATATACGTAATAGTTCAGCCAGTTGGAAAAAAGGAGGTTGGCGTGACCTCTCCAATTAATAACCGGCGACTTTTTGGGGTCATCATCCGGAAAATAATTGGCTGGAACTTTAATATTAAATCCTCTTGAAATATCTCTGTCATATTCTTCTTTTAAGGTAAGCCGGTCATACTCGGAATGACCGGTCACAAAAACCTGTCTGCCGCCATCAGTCTTCATAACGTATACGCCTGCTTGTTCTGAATCCGAAAGTATATCAATCTCCTTTACCTTTTCAATATCTTCTCTCCGTACTTCTGTGTGCCTTGAATGCGGGGCAAAAAAGCATTCATCAAAACCTCTTAACAACATTGTGTTGGGCTTGCAAATACGATGCTCGAAAACACCAAATATTTTTTCCTTCAAAGGATACTTTTTTATGCCGTAATGGTAGTATAGTGCTGCCTGGGCACCCCAGCAAATATGAAAAGTAGAATACACATTGCTAAGACTCCACTCCATTATGGTTTTAAGCTCATTCCAGTAATTTACCTCTTCAAACTCCATTTGCTCAACCGGTGCACCGGTAATAATAAGACCGTCAAATTTCTCATGCTTTACTTCATCAAAGGTTTTATAAAACTTTGTCATATGCTCCCGAGAAGTGTTTTTTGATATATGGGTCTTCGGATGTAAAAGCTCAATTTCTATCTGAATTGGCGTATTACTAATCAAACGAAGAAGCTGTGTTTCCGTAATGATTTTTGTTGGCATTAAATTCAGTATTGCAATTCTTAAAGGTCTGATATCCTGTTGCAGAGCCCTTTGTTCGTCCATTACAAATATATTCTCATTGGTAAGCGTTTTTTTCGCCGGTAAGCTATCAGGTATTTTTATAGGCATGTATTAAACCTCCCATACATTCGTTATCCTATATATTTACTCGTATTATTTGCAATTATAGCATATTTGAAAAGGTTTTCATACATAAACTTTTGATGTGAGTGCATTAAATAAACGTGATGAAAATAATATACAGCCTTTTGATGTGGGTGCATTAAATAAATGTGAGGAAAAATAATATACAGCCTTTTGATGTGGGTACATTAAATAAATGTGAGGAAAAATAGTATCTGATAGGTGATCATGCCTTGATTTTTATTATCCCTAGCTTTTAAGGTAATCGATATACTCTTCCAAACAAAATCCCTTTGATTTGATAACTTCTGCGTGCTCTTTTCCCACATATCTGAAGTGCCATGGTTCGTATATAACCTTTGTTATCGACTGTTTGCCATCGGGATACCGTAAAATTTTATGATCTGTTTAGCAATTTTAAAAGAGTCATTTTATATAAAACTATAAACTATTGAACCACAAAAATGGCTTGACATACCATTTTGCTTATTATATTATACTTCCAAAAGATAATTAGAATTTATAGTTTTTTGATAGTGCCAGTTTAATAAGTGAGGTGAAGTTGTCGTGGCAACAATAAGTGAGACTGGTGCAGTTTCCGGGAAAGAGATTACGGTTGACCAATACTTTTCAACCTATGGACAACTACAACAACAAGTAGAAAATGGAGAAATAGACCATGATCAGTTTAACGATTCTAATGATAAACTAAATTATTCAGTAGAAAATGCAAATGCCAGCAAAGCTAAATTAACTAATCTTGGACAATCAGCCAGCGGTAAAAAGCTCGAAGGAAAAAATCTTGAGATAAACGAAAAATTCCGTGGAGACCAGTTTAAAGCGGAAGACAGCTTTGATGCATCAGTTGATAAAGCAAAACATGATGCATTAACTTCAGCTAACTACAACACGACATGTGCATTAAATGAGAATTTGGACGGACATCTACTCAATAACAACCATATTGAACTGAGCGAAGCCGATAAAAAATGCTTGGAGGAACTGGCCAATTACCGGCAGGATTTAAGCCCGATAACAGAGGACACAATCCTGCAAAAAGTTATTGACAAAAACCAGGTGGATGCTTATTTAAATAAAGACAAGCCGAAGAGATTAATCGGAGGCTGTGTTTCAAAAGCATCGGATGTGGCACCTTTTACAAACAATCTTGATGAAGCATATAAAAACTTGCGTTTGGATTATTGCAAAACCCCGTTCAAGGAAGCGGCTGAAAACGGAGAACCCATGTATGTCCTGAGGTGTACCAGCAGCTTTAAACCCAGTAACAATGATTGTCCTGTAATAAATGATTTTACACAGCCGCCGTGCACCGGAACAGGGTACCTCGGAAGTGACAGCCACCTGTTGCCCGAATATTCATACGGCCGTGGGCATCAAATAACTGACGGAGCAATATTTACGGTTGACAAAGACGGAAACGAGCGTTTGTACGCAGTATGTGATAAAAATAACTTACGTTTTGAAAAAGTTGAATGATTGGAGGAAGTATTATGTTTATCATATACAAAAACAATTTATACGTTTTGCGTGATGAAAAAACACATTTTGTAATCATCACAAGATCGAAAGACAAAACCGATGAAAACTTCTTATCCACAGGAATATCTTTTTATAAGGATATTTCAAAAGACGATACNGGTATTCAAGACATTTTTGACGTGCAGTTTTTCTTGCAATGGGACAGCGGGTTGAAAAACGTTGACAAGGAATGGGAAATACTTACTGAATATGAGTACCTAGAAGGTAATCAGGTTCTGCTAAAGTTTGTTAACGGTATACTGCCCGGGTGGAACATCGAAGAACAGGCGGTATGCTCAAAATACGTCGATATTGATGAATGCGAAGATTTTACGGTTAAATACACCTATACCGTTAAGGACGGAAATAAGCTAAAGGAACCCTTGGTATTGGAACAAAAAGTATCGAAGGAAGAATTTCAAAAGACGGTAATCGGGTATCGAATCGAAAACATTTAAAATTTATGTAAAAGCCCCGTGTATACTCAATAACCGTCAGGTTGTATACATGGGGCTTTTTAAATGCCTTTCAAACCGTTCCTATTTTATCTTGTATGTTGCCTCATCGGAGAATGCAAGCCTTTTACGGGAAACCGGGTCAATCACCTCTATTTTCCCTATAACGTCGTAGCTTCCGCCGCCGAGGTTCTTAAAACCGATATTAAGCTTAATTTTTTCACTCGGCTTTGTAATCAGTGTTTCCTCAACAATAACCTTAAGGTACAAAACTCCCTTGTTGTCTATCGAATACTGATATTTATAGCCTTCCAAAGGCGGCGTATTGCCGTCGGTTCTGAGCTCAACATAATCAAGAACGGTCTGCGGGTCAATAAAGCCTCCATCCTTTTTGATCTTCAAGTTGAGTTCATAGTTTTCGGTTCTCAGGTCGTTGTCAGGTTCTTCCGGTGCATTTATCGTAACATCGAAGCGTGCTTCCCCGCCGTTAACCTGCCGTCCGGAGAATACCGGTTTTTCCACTCTTATATTATTGAGCCTGTACAGAGTCTCCATAGTGTCACGGGTATATTTCACACCGAACTCCGATGCCTTAACGGTGAAATCATAATAGCGAAGATCCGTCCTCTTAATATTAAATCTATAAGTAACAACTTCGGATTGATTGGGTTCAAGCTCAATCTTATTTGGATAACCATTTTCATCAATGCTCTTAACCCATGGCTGATCATATTTATAGTTTTCAAAATCATTGGTAGGTAGCAGATTCCATGACTTAGAATCATATATATGTGTAACATCGTATACCTGGGTTTTGGCTCCATGGTTTGTAAAGGTAGCTTCTACAAAAAACTCGCTGCCTCCGTCCCATTCATTTCCGGTAGTTTCGTCAAAGCTGACGCTAATCCTTGACATCCATCCAAACAGGTTGTAACAGAACTTGTAATCTTCTACAGCTTTTCCACCGCCGCGATCCACAAATTTCGATATACCGCAGCCGATATCACTTGTAGTAATAACAATTCTTCCCGCAGGTGCATCGTCATTTTGCACATTTCTTACCGCCATGTTAGGAAGTATTTGTCCCGTGTCGGTATTCTCAATGTTGAGAATTACGATATCATCCGGCTGCAAATTGTCAAGATACCTGTTATCGTCGTTGAGCCAATCCTCACCGTCGCCCAGCATTGATATTTCGCTGTTTTTATTGTATATGCCCGGAGCCCATACACGGGTAGTCTTTTCCGGGTCAATTCTATAAATATTGTCAAACAACGGATGCATTTTCCCTTCCCTGTCCAAAACAGGAATCTGAGGGTACTTATAGTTATGACCGGGATTCACCGAAACAAACTCAATCTCCTCGGTAAAACCATCGCCAGGCTCTATTACAAGACCTCTGCAGTTTTCCCACCACAGCTGACCCCCTGCATTCAAAAATGCCTTAACCTTATCCTGCACATCCTTTGAGTATGTTATTTCCCCATGGGAAGTCTGGAACAGTATGTCATAGTCCTGTGCTATTTTTTCCGGAGTCAGGTTGGGATCGTCCAGCGAGACTTCCCAGTATTTGAAGAACTTTGACTTGTTTATGTTCTCGGTATAACCAACCGTTCCAAGATGGGTTATATCGGCTTCTAGGTCTGTTTGAGCCTGTGCTACGCTCTTAAGGTCATTGAAATATGCACAAAAATCGCTGTAACTGCTGTTATCAATTCCCGGTATCTTAGATGAATTAAGATGCATTATGTCCTTGTACTCACTCTTGTTGAATGCAGGCGGATGGGGATTTACCAATTCCCAATCCATAGGCTTATTAATATTCCTGTTAAGAAGCTCCATCAAAGAGAAGTCGGGATTTGAGTCGTTAACAGCCTTGTTGTTTATTGAATCCCATGCAGGTGCCGGCAAAATAAGAATTCCCACATTAACATTTCTTTTCTTTGCTGTAATTCTTGGCACCGGCAGGCTTTCATCCTCTTTGGGTTTGACAAAGTTGTTTTCATCAAGATTCAATGCATTGAATATAAATGCCGCTGCCTCTCCCCTTGTTACCGGGTTTTTGGGGTTTAAATTTCCGAACTGGTCACCCTTCATAAGCCCCTTCTCCAGTGCCAATTCCACAAAGTACTTGAAGGAATCGGTTATTTTATCGGCATCCTTATCCTTATATCTGTTCAACATTGCTGACGGCTCTAAATTCGGATCCAGTACATATACCTTCCCGTCTTCATTATAGTCAAGGCGTCTGGCTCCGATAATTGCCATAGCAAATTCTTCACGCCTTACTTTCTTTTTTTCCGCAAACTCACTTGCACTGTACGGAACACGGGTATTAACGTCATAAGGCAGCATTTTTTCAGTAAAGAAATACCTGTAATAGGCATTCATATAGTGGTACGCCCAAAAATTCGGCGGAACGTCCGACAGGTTTCTATATCTTTCAGGTTTAAAGCTGTTGTCAGCTTCTGCAACAGACTCCTTCATAACATTAAACATCATATATGCAACATGCTCACCAATTATATGGTCTTGCGGCTTAAATTCGTCATTACCTTTTCCGAATATTACTCCCTGACTTGCAAGCTCCATAGTCGGAATGTAAAACCAGTCTTTTATATTTACATCCCTAAATGGTTTGGAATATGTAATTTTTCTTATATCCAAACCCGCAAGGGATACAACTCCCTGCTTTGATTTGCACTCAATGCGAAGCTTTCCGTCATCCAAAACCTTTGTAAGATACGGACCTTTCCTTTCCAAATTTTTCTCGGATTCCTCGGTGTTAATGGTATCTACCAAAGTACCATTTATATAAAGGTCAAATACCTGCAGATTTTTTTTGTGGAATTCCGAAGGATAAATATAAACCTCATATACATTATTTTTATCCAGTGTAGCAGTAAGGTTAACATTGTAACCTCTTACATTGGTTTTTGCAAATTTGTTACGGTTACCATCCGATAAATTAACGGAATATTCATCCGGTTCAAACACAAACCAGTTTACCTTAGAAACCAATGCACCGTTTTTATCATCGCTCAAATACAGTTCATGAATTCCCGTAATGGATTTGTCCACGCTGTACTCAATATTTTGTGTACCACTGCCCACATTAACTGTAGCTATTTCCACACCTGTTGGACTGTCAAGTCTTACGCTAATGGTACCGGAAGTGCTGTTGGTAAGATGTGCCTTGAACTTAGTGGGAACACTGTCTTCCCCAAAATCCACGTATTCATATAAATACGCTCCTTCCGTTGACTCATCATAGTTCTTTGCAATAATAGGGTCGTAAGGGCTCTTTGTGAATCTGAACCAATTGACGTTAAATAGACCGTCCCTGTCACCAACAAACCCCATATATAAAGTATGTACGCCTTCAACATTTTTTGTCAGCTCACAGAAAACATCAGTGTAGTGCTCCCAGCCTCCCGTATTGTTTACACGGCACTTTCCCACTACCTCGCCAGAGGCTGAATCAATACGAAGCTCAATATATCCTCCCTCTGTATCACTGGAAACCCGGGCCATAAAGCCTTTTGTCCCCTTCGGAAAATAAATGTTCTCATAAGCCGTATAATCTCCGTTTGCTATGTAAGCTAGGTTCTTTGTCCCTCCGATATCCGGACAGTCCTCAATCTCCAGTCCATGGTTCTCACTGCAGTTTTCAGCCTGGATTATCGAAAAGGCATCAATTGCTCCGTCAGGCTTGGAAGATTCAGAAGGCTCTTTAACTTCCACCTTAAGGTTTGCATAGTCCGACTGCTTTTTAAAATTGATATTGTCAGCGGTGACACCCTCATCGCTCCCAAGATTAACCGCCATAACCTGGGTAGAAGCTCTCGTACAGTAAGACTTTACGATAATTTCCTCTTCTTCTGAGAATGAAGTCACTGCTAAAATGCTTAGGGCAAAGCAAATTGTCAATACCAAAGCAATAAATTTTTGTGACTTTCCCCTCTTCATAAAAAAATCTCCCCCTTCTTTTAATTGTCATAGATTAAAATTTAATTTTGAACCATCATCCTTTGAATTGCACTAAACCTATCAAATAATGATTTGCACAATTCATTAGTTAAGAACATTTTACCAAACTTTATACTGATTTAAAAGTATAATATAGAAAAGGGTGTGTTATATAAACTTGTGTCACAATGTTTCTTACACCTTTTTCTTCACATAACAATATACACCCATAAAAACAAAGGATGCCACCTTGTTTAGAAAGCAGCAATCCTTCTTATTTTATGCCGGAAAAAGCTTAATCAGACTTTCTCTCTATAAAATACTCCAATCAATAAGTAATAAATACAACTTGGGATTCTCCATCCCAATCAACATAGGCATCCATGTTTTCCGATACAAATTTCAAAGGAACCATTGTGCGGCCTTCAACAGCCGTTGCAGGCACATCTAACAGCACCTTATCACCGTTAACGTAAGCCTCTTGAGAACCTATAGTCAATTCAATTGTTTTATTGCCCTTAACAATGATAACCTGCTTAGTTTGACTATTATAGGTTACATCCGCACCCATTTCCTCGGATATTACTCTTACAGGAACCAGCACTCTTCCATTAAGATTTTCGGGCTTTGCATCATCAAAAGCAATATGCTTTCCGTTCATAAACACATTGATTCCGTCGTATAACACAGGCTCGGGAATGTTTGTGTCGCCAGTCAGGTTGCTTATTGAAGGTACTTCAAATAGCGACCCGGTTGTTGTTGACTTAATCATGTCAAATATATCAAGGGAATTGTCTTTTGTCAGTTCCGGTATTTCAACGTTTACTTCTTTGTTTATATTGTAAAGTGAAGATTCGCAAGTTATTCCGAAACGGAATGTGCCTTCTCCTTCACCCGGTGAACCAACTGCAGCTGCAAAGTCTGCCAGATTAATCTCAATATCTATAGATGCATTTGTCCCTACAATATAACCGTCCTTATTGATATAGTAATTTATTGTAACTCCTTCATCTCCTAAGATTTTAACATCCTTTATCATTTCAAATGCTTGTGTCACATTTTCCCTATATGTAGGAAGCTGTTCTATAAACGTTTCATTTATTGACTTATCCAATTCTGCCAGTGCTTCTTCTTTATCTTCTTCATTCATTTCAATCATATCCAAAGTAGATTCCATATATTTTTTAATAAACTCTGCACAGTCCTCCTGCAGCACAACATCATTTATAAAGGACTTAAGAAGTTGTTTTGCTGTAGCATCACTTAACTTCAATTCATATTCAGTAACCTTTTCGCCTCTATCGGTAGTTGCTGAGCCTTTCTTGTTGACAACTATCATTCCCGGCTCAAAGTTTGTTGCACTCGTTTTAATAAAATCGAATACCATGTTCTGTAATTCCTTGGACTTCTTCATAGTGTTGTTGAAATCCATATTAACTTCTATTTCTTCATTCTTAGCAAAGTCCAAAGCAATATACTTCTTTGACTCCAAATCGGCAAAAGTGAAAAGCGGCTGAGTAATTGGCGGTGGTAGTTCAACTATATACTTCATTTGAGGATTATCACCAGTAAAATCCACATCCATCCAGTAATTCATCTTAACCCCTAGCCCATTCATATCCACATCGAAGTCAGCAGCCATTTTGGCTTTTGTCATTTCTTCATTGGCTGAGCATTTTTCATTCCAAGACATCGAAAACTCATCCACGTATGCCTCAATAAAATCGATAGCCTTTTTCATTTCTTCAGAATCGCTTTGCCCTTCAAAGGTTAATTCAATTTTTGCGTTTCTTTCATAGGACGTTATTTGAGATGTCTTCACTAAAGAGTCTATTAATGAAATCTCATCAATGGTACATGCTACCATAAATACCGACAAAATTGATATAACCAGTAATATAGATAGGCTTCATGAAACGGCACAAATTAGGGGGGTTCTCAAATAATTAGAAGCCCCCCTCGAAAGAATGGAAATTAGTGCATGTTTTGTAAACGTCTTATGTTTTCCATTCAGAACTCATTGATACATCACATGTTACAATTCAATTATGGGAAAAATGAAGATATTATATATTTTAACATGCTAACTTAAAGGTATCTCACGTTTTTGTTAATTTATTCTCATTTTCTTATAACATTTCGGTTCAAAGAGGCTAAAGATTGTTCTACCGCCTGAAAGGCCAATCGGTACCCGCTATTTAAATCTTCCAAACCTAAGATTAATAAGGGTCTGACATATAGCAATTGTGAGGGGTTCATATTATTTAAGTAAAGGGAAATATACACCCAATTGTGGAATTGAATTTGTAATAAGAAAATAATTGTGTTATACTAGGCACTAATTAATTCAAAATTCAATATTTATTTGTTAACGCTTAATTCTTTAATAGAAACGGGGGAACCAAACTTTTGGGGTGAATTGCTATAAAGGATACCCTTTATCCTAACCCGGCAGCTAACCTCGTAAGCGTAAAGGGAGTCTTAAAATGCTTTTATTGCTATGGAGTTCCATAGTATTTTTTGTGCTCATTTTCCCATATGAAGTACAATTAAAAAAATTTTAGGAAGGTGAAAAAATGAAACGATTTTTTTGTGTATTTTTGCTTGCTTTTATATTGGTAAGTTCAATATCTATTAATGCAAGTGCAACAACGGATTATTCCGGAAAAGAAATAACATTTGCAGACGGAGGCTGGGACAGTAATAAGTTTCACAATGCTGTAGCCGGTCTAATTGCAGAACAATTATACGGTTATACCTGGAGAGAAGTTCCCGGTTCAACAGCAGTAGTACACGAAGGTTTAATTAAAAACGAAATTGATATTCATATGGAAGAATGGACAAGTAACATAGCCACATATGAAAGTGATTTAGAAGAAGGGAAATTTAAGGAATTAGGTATCAATTTTAATGACAATTATCAGGGTCTTTATGTTCCCAGATATGTTATAGAAGGAGATCCAAAAAGAGGTATCGAACCCATGGCACCGGATTTAAAATACGTATGGGACTTAAAGAATTATCCCGGGTTATTCCCCGACGATGAAAACAAAAATATGGGAAGAATTTATGGCGGAATACCAGGTTGGGAAGCAGATACTATAATTTATAACAAATATTTACATTACGACTTGGACGAAAATTTTATATATTTTAGACCCGGATCCGATGCAGCTTTGTCCTCTGCTATAACATCTGCTTACGAAAAAGGCGAACCAATTGTTGCCTATTATTGGGAACCAACCTGGTTAATGGGGAAATTAGACATGGTTTTATTAGAAGATAAACCCTATGAGGAAGGATCTTATAGGAATGGTAAAACTGCACTTCCTGCTGTTGATGTTGCAGTGGCTGTTAACAACAACTTTTATGAAAACAACCCTGAAATGGTTGAATTTTTATCCAACTATAAAACATCAAGTACCTTGACATCGGAGGCCTTGGCGTATATGCAGGATACCGGTGCCGATTATACTGAAACAGCCAAGTGGTTTTTACAGGAGCATGACGAGTTACTTGATGAATGGCTAAACAAAGAAGATGCAGACACCATCAGGGCTTATTTGGGGGGAGAAAAAAATGTAACCGGAGCCTCTTGGTTAAAAGAAATGCCCTTTAGAATACCATTGGATTTGGAGAGTATAGATGATGCTATAAGAGCTTTCAGCGTTAAATTCGACTTTATATTTAATGCAATAAGAGTCAGTTTGACTGCTTTTGTTACTTTTATATATAATATTCTCTCCTTTATTCCTTGGTTTTTGTATTTAATAATTATTTTCTTAATCGGCTGGAGAATGAGTGGGAGTATAGCAAAAGGAGTATTATACACCTGTTCATTATTACTGATTGGAACTTTTGGCTTCTGGAACCATATGAACGAAACTCTATCAATTGTAATAGCATCTGTAATTATTTCGTTATTATTTGGTTTCCCGATAGGTGTTTTAATATCAACAAGCAGCAAATTAGACCGAATTGTTCGTCCGGTATTAGATACAATGCAGACAATGCCTGTATTTGTATATCTGATTCCAGCCTTGCTATTCTTTGGCTTGGGAAAGGCACCTGCTGTAATAGCAACTACAATTTATGCAATTGTACCTATAATCCGATTGACTAGCCATGGAATCAGACAGATAGAAAAGGAGTTAGTAGAAGCAAGTATAGCCTTTGGTTCTACCAAAATACAATCCTTAATAAAGGTACAGATCCCCCAAGCTTTGCCAACAATAATGACCGGCGTTAATCAAACCTTGATGATGGCTATGAGTATGGTTGTTACCACTTCAATGATTGGAGCTACAGGACTAGGTATGGAAGTACTTATAGGCGTTAATCGTATAGAAATAGGAAGAGGTCTTATCTCAGGTATTTCAGTAGTTATTATTGCAGTTATACTTGATAGAATTACACAAGGATTAATCAAAAGAAGTGAGGTGCAAAGTAATGAACAATAATAATCCTATATTAAGCGTGAGAAATTTATATAAAATCTATGGTTCCGAAAAAAATAAGACAATTAAGTTAAAGCAAATGGGCATGGATAAAAACACCATATACAAAAAAACGGGATCTACTATAGCATTATGGGATATATCCTTAGATATTCAAAAAGGAGAAATATTCGTTATTATAGGTTTATCCGGCTCCGGAAAATCTACGTTAGTACGTTGCTTCAATATGCTTAACAAACCGACAAAGGGGCAAATATTCTTTGAAGGTAATGACATCAGTAAATTTAGCAAAAAAGAGTTGATTGACTATAGAAGGAACAAGATATCNATGGTGTTCCAAAGTTTTGGCCTTATGTCTCATAGAAATGTAATTGGAAATGTTGAATATGGCTTAGAGATAAAAGGAATATCAAAGGAAGAAAGACAAGAAAAAGCAAAAGAAATGATTTCCCTGGTAGGTCTTGATGGTTATGAAAATGAACCAATCAGCAGCTTATCCGGCGGAATGAAACAAAGAGTTGGTATAGCTAGGGCATTAGCAAATGATCCCGAAATTCTTCTAATGGACGAACCCTTTTCAGCATTGGATCCGTTAGTTAGAAGGGATATGCAATTTGAACTATTGTCCATCCAAAGAAAATTGGATAAAACAATAGTGTTTATCACTCATGACATAAACGAAGCATTTAAAATAGGAGACAAGGTTGCAATAATGAAGGATGGCGAAATAATCCAGGTGGCTACACCGGAGGAAATGAGTGCTAATCCTGAAACTGACTATGTAAAACAATTTATTGATAGTGCAGACAAAACTCAAGTAATCAGCGTTAAAAATGTAATGATTACTCCTAATTGCATAGCAAGGCTTAAAGATAAACCCAATTATGCAATGCGTATGATGAAAAACAATAAAGTTTCCTCAGCATATGTGGTTAATGAAAAAATGCAATTTGAAGGTGTTATTACTATTGATGATGCAATTCGTGCAAATAAAGAACAATTGTCTATTACGGATGTTCTTATTAGTGATGTACCAACTACGACGCCAGATGCGTTATTAGCAGATATAATCTCAATTGCAGCAGAGACAAAATTCCCTATAGCAGTTGTTGATGATAATAACAATAACCTTAAGGGAATTGTTTCAAAAGCGGATGTTCTATCATCAATTTAGTGGGTGTGATCGAAAAAATTCTGGTTGTATAACGTAAGACTCCATCAATATGGGATTGTAAAAGGAGAGGGGTGTTAAGACCCTTCTCCTTTTTTGGTATATGCCCTAAGGAACGCTAATTACATTAATTGTTCCATAAACTAAGTTTCGAGCCTAAAGAGGCTGTCCTCTCCCACTCAATATTATAAAAAATCCTTTTTAGTACATCCTGACGGTTAACAGTTCCTTCTATACCGGGACCTCTTGGTTCCGGCCCGTAATCATAACCGGCAGAAGTACCTAGAATCATAGTATCGCAACTATCGGTGGCTATCTGCAATGTAATTACTTTTCCATCCTTGCGGGTGAGAAAAAGGGAAGCGGTAAAGGGACAGCCCGTTAAGCCACAATACTTGGCATTTGAAAACAGAGTCTCCAACTCTTTCAGGCTTTGAGAATCTTCAACAACCTGTATCTGTTCTTCCGAATCCCTTCCTAATTTCATCCTCATCTCGGCTTGAACTATGTCATGTATTTCATACAGTTCAACCCACTCCCATGCTGTCCTGGTTCCGGCTATATCCATAATGCTGTCATATATTCCATTGTTTATAATTACTTTATCCTTTTCATGATATTTGTGGATAACCTTTGTCCCATCCGGCAGAAGGCATAATTCATAGGATTTTTCATCTTCTTCTCCTAAAAGAATTGCTATCCCGGTTTGGATAAGAGTACTGGTATCGCAGCTTGTTTCATCATGGCTTTCAAGCTTTTCTTTCATACCTTCCCCAAAAGCTTCTGCAACAGATACATACTCATTCACCTTGATACCATCAACGCATATGGTTGTTACAATTTGGGGATATACCCCGGTATTAAATATGGAACTTCCCCTCTCCTTTGCTTTCTTTGCATAATTTATGTAATCTTGATATCCGGAAAGCTGAAATACTTCAATCTGCATAATTTGATCCATATTTGGAGACATGTCTCCCACTGCTATAAATAAAATATCTTTATCCGTGTAATAACTAACATACATACCTTGGGGAAAACGGCAAATTTCCTTCCCTTGAGAATCTTCCATGATCTGTTGGCTTATTTTCGTGCTGCCGAAGCTTCTCTCATAAGTACTTGCGTCTTCAGGTAACCTTTTTGCACCACTCTTGCAGGTAAGCAGAATATATCCGCTGTCGTTGTTTTCTATACGCCCAACACCACGATAATTGTCCCGAATAATTTCAGGTAAGGTCCTTAGAATTTCCTCTATTTGATCTTCATTCATATATTGAAAATTGCTTTTTCTTACCATGAGTTCTTCCATGGCAGTAATATGTATTTTGAGTTCATTAAATTCATCATTTTCATTCATGGTAGTGTTTTTATTGACGCTATCCTCTCCGTTGACCTCCTGCAGATTACTCGAATAAGTATTATCTTTGTCAGTATCATTAATCTTCCCGTTTGTTAAAAGTATAAAGCCAAAAATAACAAGGATAATAACCAAAAAAATTTTCATCCAGATCCCATAGTTTTTAAATTTCATTATTCCTTTAATTCTGTCCTTGATATTACTTTCTCCGAATCCAAGAAGTCCGCCATACATCAGTGCATTCTGTTTTGTTGCAATGTTCAAAAGAGATTCTGCGTATTTCTTTCGTACATCATTTTTATATACCGACAAAACCCTGGCATCACAGGACATCTCCATATCCTTCTGGAATAGCATAAAGCTTATCCATATTAACGGATTGAACCAATGAATGCATACAGCAAGAACAGCCAATAGCTTGATAATATTGTCATGTCGCTTTATGTGAACCAGTTCATGGGTAATCACGTATTTTAAATCCTTACTGTCACATTTATTAACAAGAAAAGCAGGAAGTATTATCCGAACATTTGCAATACCGGCTACAACAGGTGTATCTACTCTTTCAGAAGTGAAAACATTTGTTTTGCGGTTAAAATTTAGTTTGCTGCTGCATTCTTCAACCAATCCGTTATCATCAAAAAGAACTGCTGTCTTTAGCCTTTTAGACGTTTTCAAATATGCATATATGCAAAAACCCAGCAATACCAAGGAAATCGACAACCATATGAAAGCAATTGCAGTAGTTGCACTAAGTTCCTGAATATTACTGCCCTTTGTATCGTTTTCATTTTGTGATTGTATATTACCAGTAGTATTATTAATACCCTTTTCATCTTCTAGAACATTAACCGGATTGTCAAAGTTATCATTAAAGGTTGTATCCTGGTGAAGTACACTTACTCCTGCATTGACGTCTGCATTCCGGATTGTTTTTATTTCCTCATATTGATGCATATTTACTTGTTGATGCTCTTCACCACTATATGACGGTATAAAATTGAATACGCTGAAGCCAGTTGAAATTGAAAATGGGACAAGGAGCCGTATCAGTACTATTGCCCATGCAGCATAATAAAAGGTTTTAGGAAGTTTTCTTCCCACTATTAGCCTTAATAATATTATCATAACAGCAGCTATTGAAGCTGTGGCACTCATCTTAATTATTGTCATGAACATGTTTTCAAGCATATTATATTTCTCCTCCATGTTTTTTTATTATCTTCTTCAATTCATTTATTTCATCAATGGTAAGTTTCTCCTTCCTAAGAAATGTAGAGAAAAAAAGCTTCAGGGAACCGTCATAGAACTTGTCGATATGTTCTTCGCTTTCAGAGCACATAACCTGTTCACGCTCAATCAATGCATAAACTATAGAATTTTCATTTTTAATTGCTCCTCTGTCACAAAGTCTTCTTATGACAGTATATGTGGTAGACTTTTTCCACCCGAGTTCTTCATATGCAAGCTCAACTAATTTGGAACTTTTAATAGGCGAATGCTTCCACACAATATTCATGAACTTGTATTCGGCATCATATACTTTAATCTGTAGCATAAAATCCTCCTTTGGTCTAATGTATTAAACTAATCTTAGTTTAATACATTAGACCAAAGTTGTCAATATACAATTTGTATTAATTCTAGTTGCCATATTCTGTGCATTTATAAACTATTTTTCGCATTAAACACATAACCTGCCTTAAAGCAGCTAATTACATTATTATGGAACAAACATTGTGGAGAGACTATTAGAGGCTGTTAATTCGTGCGNGGAAAGTGAGAGCATTGTTTGAGCGAAGCGAGTTTTGCTCGAACCCGAGCCGAATTTACAGCCTCTTTAGGCTCGAAACTT
>JGI24709J26583_10000185_pt1 | contig 50057 bp, 45 predicted proteins | sample BioPla2DNA1_FD_26583 | JGI IMG/M metagenome (IMG submission 26583) | reverse complement strand
GCTGGAGGCTGGGAAAAACGCCTATGGCAATGGTCAGTGGGCCACCAGCCTAAAATACCATGACGGACTTTTTTATGCCTGCTTTGCCTCTAATGATCTAAAAAAGACCTTTATCTACTACAGCCCTGATATTGAAAAAAGCTACTGGGATAGGTACACCATAGAGGGGGTATACCATGATCCCTCCCTTTTGTTTGATGATGGCAGGGTCTACCTTATCTATGGCAATGGGGATATTGGGATAGTCGAGCTAAAGGAGGACTTGTCCGGCCTTAAAAAGGACGGGGTCAGGCAGATACTCCTAAGGACACCTAGGGAGAATATGATCCTAAGATGTGAGGGCTGTAGAGCCTACAAGTTATGGGGCTACTATTATCTTTTATTTATAGAGTGGCCAAGGGATGGCAAGCAAAGAAGGCGGGTGGTCTGCTACCGGTCTAGGGACCTATTAGGTGATTATGAGAGAAGGGTATTACTTGATGATGACCTAGGCTATAAAAACCAGGGCATCGCTCAAGGGGCCTTTATAGATAGTCCTAGCGGTGACTGGTACGCAATACTATTCCAAGACCACGGTGCTGTTGGCAGGATCCCCCACCTAATGCCTCTAAGCTGGGAGGATGGTTGGCCTGCAATCGGGGATAGGGGCAGAGTACCAAAAAGCTTTGAGACCCCTTTTAAGCCCTATAGGGCAAGGCCCCTAATCACCAGTGACTCCTTTGACCATAGGGAAAACAAGCTAGGCCTACAATGGCAGTGGAACCACAATCCCTTGGACAACTGCTGGTCCTTTACAAAGCGCCCAGGCTATCTGAGGCTAGAGACCAAAGGTCTAGCTACTGATATATTGTCTGCAAGGAATACCTTAAGCCAGAGGACAAGTGGTCCTAAGGCTATCTACACTGTGAGGCTAGACACAAAGGGGCTCAAGGCAGGGGATTATGCAGGCCTAGTGGCCCTCCAGAGCCAGTATGGGACTATTGGGGTATATGTAGATAGGGACAATACTAGGAAAATCCTTGTCCGCAAGAGGGGTCAAGGGGGAGATATAGGCGAGCAAGGGGGTCTGGTCCTTGATGGGTCTAACCTTTACCTGAGGGTAAGTTTTAATTTTACAAAAGGGCTTGACCTTGCCAGCTTTTATTACTCTTATGATGGGATTAGCTTTAATAAAATCGGATCAGACCTAAAAATGCACTATAGCCTAGACCTGTTTATAGGTTACCGGATTGGAGTCTTTTACTATTCCACTAGGCAAGCAGGGGGCTATGCGGACTTTTGCAGCTTTAGCTACACTGTAGATTAATTAGAATTTTCAAAGGCCTATTAGGCAGACAAGATAGGACTAAGCTAGCAGTAATGCTTTTAAATATTAATTTAAGGAGGTTTCTTAAATGCTAAACAAAAGAAAATATCAGTTTTGGTTTGCCACTGGATCTCAAGACCTATATGGAGAGGAGACCCTAGCTGTAGTTGCGGACCATTCAAGGATAATAGTTGATGAGCTAAACAAGGGAGGGGTCCTACCCTTTGAGATTGTATTAAAGCCTACCCTTATAGACAGTGGCTCCATTAGAAGGCTATTTAATGAAGCAAACAATGACCAAAACTGTGCCGGTGTTATTACCTGGATGCACACCTTTTCACCAGGCAAGTCATGGATAGCAGGCCTACAGGAATACAGAAAACCCCTACTTCACTTTCATACCCAATTTAACCGTGATATCCCCTACCAATCAATAGATATGGACTTTATGAATACCAACCAGTCGGCCCATGGAGACCGGGAGTATGGCCATATAGTTAGCAGGATGGGCATAGAGCGCAAGGTTATAGTTGGCTACTGGGAGGATAAAAGGGTCCAAGAGCAAATAGCTAGCTGGATGATAACTGCCATAGGCCTTGTGGAGAGCAGAAAGCTAAGGCTGGTTAGGGTTGGAGATAACATGAGAAATGTGGCAGTCACCGAGGGGGACAAGGTAGAAGCCCAGATAAAGTTTGGCTGGGAAATAGACGCATACAACATAACCGATATTGCAGAATATGTAGACCAAGTATCTGAGTCTGATATAAAAGACTTAGTAGATGTCTACTATGACAGCTATGAGGTCCTATTAGAGGGAAGAGATGAAAAAGAGTTTAGGGACCATGTAGCAGTACAAGCAGCAATTGAGCTTGGCTTTGAAAGGTTCTTAGTTGAGAAAAACTATCATGCAATTGTAACAAACTTTGAAATGCTGTCAGGCCTTAAGCAGCTACCTGGCCTTGCCATACAAAGGTTAATGAGCAAGGGCTACGGCTTTGGTGCAGAAGGGGACTGGAAGACAGCAGCTATGGTCCGCCTTATGAAGCTAATGACCCAGGATATAAAGGATGCAAAGGGTTCTTCCTTTATGGAGGATTACACCTATAGCTTTACTCCCGGCAGGGAGGGTATCCTGCAGGCCCATATGCTAGAGGTATGCCCGACAATTGCAGATGGTCCTATAGGAATCAAGGTTAATCCGCTATCTATGGGCAATAGAGAAGACCCTGCCCGACTTGTATTTACCTCCAAGCCAGGTAGGGGGGTTGCAGTATCCTTAATTGACCTTGGCACCCGTTTCCGCCTATTAGTAAATGAGGTAGAATGCCTAAAGCAGGATACACCTATGCCAAAGCTACCTGTTGCATCTGCATTTTGGAGGCCAGAGCCTAACCTGCATATAGGAGCAGAGGCTTGGATCTTGGCCGGCGGAGCCCACCATACAGCCTTTTCTTATGACCTTACTGCCAAGCAGATGTGTGATTGGGCAGAAGGAATGGGTATTGAGGCAGTACTTATTTCAAAGGATACAAGTATTAGGGAACTTAAAAATGAACTAAAATGGAATGCCCTAGCCTACAGATAGGCAGGCTAAGCATGACCTTGTAGATTGATAAGAGACTAAAGGAACCTATAAAGAAAAAGCTACAAATATNATAAAGGGGAGGATATTACATGGTAAAGAGGATTGAGGTACCTGCTAGAGGTAGACCATTTAAAAACAATGCGACCTATTGTGTTGGAACAGGCAGGATGGGCCTGGCCCTACAAAAGGAGTACACCGACCATTTAAAGATCGTACAGGAGGCCATACATTTTAANTACATTCGTGGCCATGGCCTTTTTTGTGATGATGTAGGTATATACCGTGAGCTTGAAATGGACGGGGAGCTACATAGCTTTTATAACTTTACCTACCTTGATAGGATTATGGACTCTTACCTGGAAAATGGGATAAGGCCCTTTTTAGAGTTGGGCTTTATGCCAGAGCGGCTAAAATCAGGAGACCAGACTATCTTTTACTGGAGAGGCAATACCAGTCCTCCTAACTCTTATGAAAAATGGGCAGACCTTATTGAGGCTACCTTAAACCACTTAATCGAAAGGTATGGGCGGGAAGAGGTTATTAATTGGCCTATAGAGGTTTGGAATGAACCCAACATACACTTTTGGGCTGGCAGTATGGAGGAGTATTTCAAGCTATATGAGTACTCTGCCAAGGCAGTAAAGAGGGTAGATGAGAGGATAAAGGTCGGTGGGCCAGCCATCTGCGGTATTGAGACAGAAAAATGGCTAAGGTCCTTCTTTGAGCACTGCCTTGATAATGACCTACCCCTAGACTTTATCACTAGACACTGCTATACAGCCAATGANCCTACAAGGCGGGGACACTATATCTACCATAGTGTTATGGAGCCAACCCGGATGATAGATGAGCTAAAGGAAACCAGGGAGATTATGGCCTCATACCCGGAGATAGCTGATATGCCCCTGCATATAACGGAGTTTAATAGCTCTTATGTTCCCACCTGCCCTATCCATGATACAGATTTTCATGCCCCCTATATTGCCCGAATCCTAAGCGAGGCCGGTGAGTATGCGGATTCTTATTCCTACTGGACCTTTAGTGATGTCTTTGAGGAGTTTGATGTACCAAAATCTGTATTCCATGGTGGCTTTGGCCTTGTTGCCTTAAACAGCATAAAGAAACCAACCTTTTATGCCTTTGAGTTCTTTTCCAAGGCTGGCGACGAGCTCCTATACCGTGATGACAAGCTGATAGTTACAAGGGCTGAGGATAGGTATGTGATCATTGGCTACAATTGGCATGATATGAGAGATGGAAAGGCAAAGGAAACCATAGAATATAGCTTAAAGCTAGCTAGTATAGGTCAGCAGGCTATTGCTATTAAAAAGCAAGTGGGAGGAGGCCATGCCAATCCCCTGCAGACCTGGAGTAACATGGGCAAGCCCCGCAGCCTAAGCAAGGAACAGGTAAAGATATTACAGGATGCCGCTCGGCCCCTGCAAACCGACTCAAGGCTAATAGAGGAGGATGGTAGCTACCAGCTAGACCTTTGCATTGGAAATAACCAGCTATGCATGGTGGAGATTATCCCTGTAGAGGACAAGACCCATACATACCTAGGCTTTGACCCTGTAGAGTTTCATGGGATGGTCTAATCCTAGAGGGTAGTATTTTAAGAGAGCTGTTTCCTTATGGTGACAGCTCTTTTTAAAATTTAAATTAAAATTAAAATTCAAACTAAAATTAAAAGCAAATTAAATTTAAAATTATACTTTATTTTGTGACCCTGGCTTTTTATTTACGTCTATATAGGTGAAGGACTTTAAAAGGGGATTATTATTAGGCAGGAGGAAGCAATTTGATAGGGGACAAGGAAATCATTGACCATATGTGGCAGGGGTATGAGGATTCTATAACTAGTGTAAAGGAAAATATCATAGGCTGTGCATAAAGCTTTCCTATAACATAACTGGTAACATGCCGGATGCAGAGGAATGTGTTAATGATTCCTATATGAAACTGTGGAATGCCATACCTCCTAATAGGCCAAATAGCCTAAAGGCCTTTTTGCTTCGTATTGTAAAAAATACTGCTATAGATAGGGTACGCAAGGATAAAAGGAGGCTAGATGGAGCTGGGCTAAAATCCATATATGCAGAGCTCGGCGAGTGTATAGCCGATGATAGGCCCCAAGACGACCTAGCAGATCTAACTAGGCTCTTAAATAGGTTTTTAGAACAAACAGACTTGGACAATAGGCGGATTTTCATCAAACGATACTGGTATAGCCAAAGTATCATAGAAATATCAAAAGAAGAAGGTCTTAAGGAGAGCACCATTAAGATGCGTCTGTTTAGGATGAGAGAAAAGCTCAAAAAGGAACTAGAAAGGGAGGGTATATCAATATGAGGGGTCAGGACCTATACAGGGCTATTGATGCTGTAGATGATAAGTATATTGACCAGGTGTATAAAGACCAGACCAAAAGGAGAAAGCCCTTGTCGAAAAGGAAGATGTATTTGGCCTTGATTGCAGCCATAATGGCCCTTGCTATACTCACTGTAGGTGCAGCGGAGGTCTATGAATGGGATGGGAGGCTGTCCCAGCTACTAGGGCTATCATCGGACCAAAGGTCTTATGTGGATGGTATGTGGTATAGGATAAATGAAACTATCAGTAAAGATGGTATCAGCCTAAGTCTTGATTCTGTTCTTGCAGACTCCAACTCTATGTTTGTCCTCTATGAGCTTAGCTTGCCTGAAAGCATGGACATGGATAGGTACTATGATTTTGAGATTCAGCAGCTGGATGGACAGGATTGGTATTCCCTAGGGGGGAGCCTGTCAGGCTCTATCTCAAGCAGGCTAGTAGACCTAGATAAGCAAAAGCGGACGATGACATATATGATGGAGTTTTCAGCTTCATCGGGTGATATTAGGGAGCAAAAGATGCGTTTTTCCTTTAAGGACCTTTACTCTTATAGGATCGTAGATGATGAAATTATAGATAAAAGGCTAGAGGCCAAGCTGGACTTTGTTTTCTACTCAATGCTAAGCTACACACCCAATCTAGTTAATTATGAGCCAGGAAAAAAGGTATCAGGCAAACATAACACAGTATGGATTGATAGGATAACAATCACACCAATATCCCTTACAATAGGAGCTAGGGCTGAGGGAGGCTATAGTTTTTGGGATGAAGAGAGAACTGAGCGAGAGGGGTCCTTTGTAACTGCCATTATCCTAAATGATGGGTCAAGGGTTGAAACTAGGGACTCTAGTACATCGGTTAATATATTTGACAAGGTATCATACAAAACCATCTATGATGGGATAGTAAATCCAAAGGACATTCAGCAAATAGAGTTTTTTGGCCAAGACACTCTTTATCTAGGGGATTTAGACTATACAAATGATACAAAGGCAAGCTTGGATGCCAGGCGTTTAGCCGACTTGACCTTTAATATGGGCATATTTATTAGTATTATCTCAATGCTGATAAGTATAATTAGCATGCTTTATTTATGTAAGAGTGATATATATCTGTCTTTTGAAAGGGTTCAGGCTAGAAAAAAGAAAAAGGGCAGGGAGTATAGCTTTGACCAATACTTGGCCCTTACTAACAAGGTATTACTAAAAACAGCAGTAGCCTATAGATTTTTCCTTGTTCTACTCTTGCTTGGGATAGGCTGGCTAACCTATATGATTATCAGCAACTGGTTTGTGACCATGACTGTCTTTGTAGATATCCTATTAATAGGACTTACCCTACTTTTATTTATTACAATAAAGGAGATAGGTCGCTTTAGGAGACAGCTGACAAAGCTTTAATTATATTTGTAAATCTTACCCATAGGATGTCTTAAAATATAGCTAAGATGGTATACTTTATAATAAGAGCAGTAATAAAAGTATATATTTATAGCTATTTTTTTTTATTCTTTATTAAAGAACAAGTAAATCTGTGGACGGGTTAACTAGGGTCCACAGTAGATTATTCGGGAGGGGTAAGAATGAAAAAGCTACTTCTTTTACTAATGGCCTTGCTGCTTTTGCCAATCCTAGTTACTGGATGCTCAAAAGAAGAAAACCCGCTTGACCTGTTCAAACTCTATGCTGACTCCTGGGAAAAAGGAGATTATGCACAAATGTATAGTTACATCTCAAGCAGGGACAAGGCCAGGATAAGCCGATCAGACTTTGACACTGCCCACAGGGACTTTTATGACAGCTTAGGCCTTGATTCAATAAAGATAGACTATTTAGCAGATGAAGAGGAAATCCTTAAAAGGAGCAAAAAGGAGGATTCTATCAGCTTGCCTATCACTGTGAGCCTTGAATCTGACTTAGTAGATAAGTCCTTTGACCTGACCGTCACCCTTAGCAAGGATATGGTAGAGGATAAAGAGACCTGGGGGCTAGAGTGGGATTACTCTATGATTTATGAAAACCATGCCCAAGGGGACAGGGTCGAGGCCTCCTTTACATCAATGCCCCTTAGAGGGGAAATACTCGACCGCAAGGGCAAAAAGCTGGCAGAAAACGCAACAGTGGTCCAGGTGGGGATTGTGCCCGGCCGGCTAGGCGAGATGAGAGAGGAAATTATCAGGGACTTATCTGAGACCTTTAGCATAAGTGAAAAATATATAGAAGATAGGCTAGCCCTATCCTGGGTCAGGGATGATACCTTTGTTGACCTTATAAAGATATCAAGGGATAGGATAGGCTTGATAGAGGCCATACATGCCAAGAACAAGGGTGCCACCTACAAGATAATCGATGAAAGGGTCTATCCATACAAGGAGGCCATAGCCCACCTTGTAGGCTACTTATCCTTTCCAAATGAAGAAGAGCTAGAAGAGCTTAAAGACCTAGGTTTTAACTCTAGCACTAGGGTGGGTAGGACTGGACTTGAAAAGATCTTTGACCAGCAACTAAGGGGTAGGCCAGGCAGGAGGATTGTTATTGTTGACAAGGATGGGGAGGACAAGGAGGAGCTTCTTATAGAGGAGCCTGTAAATGGCCAGGACCTGCAACTGACTATAGATATTGATCTACAAGCTATCCTATATGATGGGATGAAGGCAGAACAGGGTACAGCTACTGTTATGGACTATAAGACTGGCCAGGTCCTAGCCTTGGTAAATGCCCCCTCCTATGACCCTAATAAATTTATCCTAGGTATTAGCCAGGCTGACCTAAAGGACCTAGAGGAGGACGAGGGAAAGCCACTACAAAATAGGTTTGTAAATGTNTATTCGCCGGGCTCTACCCTAAAGCCTATTACAGCAGCCATAGCCCTAGATGAAGGACTAATAGATCCTAGCTTTAGCCTGGATATTGATGGATTAAGCTGGCAGAAAGATGAATCCTGGGGTAATTACCATATCAAGAGGGTAAGTGATCCAGGCCTGCCAATAGACCTAGAAAAGGCCATGGTTTACTCGGATAATATATACTTTGGCCAGCTTGCTCTAAAGNTAGGTAGTCAGACCTTTATTGATAGGGCCAAGGACTTTGGTATAGGAGAGCCCTTAAAGCTAAGGTATGGGGTTACAAAGTCGCAGCTAGCTAGTGGTGACAAGATTACAAATGAGATATTACTTGCAGATACAGGCTTTGGCCAAGGTCAGGTACTAGTAAACATTTTAAACCTGCCCAAGGCCTACTCGGCCTTTGTAAATGGCGGCTCAGTAGTAGAGCCAAAGCTTATTATGGATGAACTTGAAAATGAGCCTACACCTATTATAGGCCAGGCAGTGGCAGACCAGGTCTTTGACCTAATGCTAAGGGTTGTAGAGGATAAAAACGGCACTGGCCATAATGTATATATAGCAGGCAAGACAATAGCAGGTAAAACAGGTACAGCCCAGGTGCCAGATCCAGCAGGAGGCGGGCTAAGGGAGCTAGGCTGGTTTGTAGCCATTGATAAGGATGAGAAAACCCCTTACATTACTGCCATCATGATAGAGGATGTAAGGGGCAGGGGTGGTAGTCGCCTGTCATCTGATAGGGTCAGGGATTTTATACTGACCTATTCCAATGACTAGCACTGATAAAGTTACTATTTATCTACAAGTTATTTGGCCTACAAACTATTTTTACTCCTGCTTTAAAAAGTCCCTTAGAATCATTTGCAGGATACCACCGTGCTGGTAGTAGTCTAGCTCAACATCATTGTCTAGGCGGGCTATAGCCTCAAAAGATATAGTTCTGCCCTCTGGTCCTCTTGCAATAACCTTTAGGACCTTGTCTGGGTAGAGGCCCTCTGCTATACCCTTAATAGAGAGGGTCTCATAGCCTGTTAGGCCTATGCTTTCAGCATCCTGTCCCTCTAAAAACTGTAGGGGGAGTACGCCCATTCCAACTAGGTTGCTACGGTGGATCCTTTCATAAGACTTTGCTATTACAGCCTTTACGCCCAATAGGTAGGTGCCTTTAGCTGCCCAGTCCCTGGAGCTGCCTGTTCCGTATTCCTTGCCAGCCACAACAACTAGGGGGGTCTTGCTTTCCCTATATTTCATGCTGGCCTTGTAGATGGTCATGACCTGGCCGCTGGGTATATGCCTGGTAAAGCCGCCTTCTACACCTGGGACCATCCTATTTCTAATCCTAATATTTGCAAAGGTTCCCCTCATCATAACCTCATGGGTTCCCCTACGAGACCCATAGGAGTTATAGTGGTCTACCTTTATATTCTGGGACTTTAGGTAGCTACCTGCATCTGAGCTCTCTGGAATGGAGCCAGCAGGGGAGATATGGTCTGTGGTAACTGTATCTCCTAAAAGGGCTAGTATATTTGCCCCATTTATATCCTGGAGCTTGCCTGTCTCAAGGCCCATGCCATCAAAAAAGGTTGGCATCTTGACATAGGTTGACCCCTGATTCCATTTGAAAACCTTGTCCTCATCTACCTTAAGCTCATTCCAAAGGTCATTGGCAGTTAATATGTCCTTGTAGGTTTTTTTATACATGGATGGGTCTATATACTTTTCTATCATTTCCATTATTTCGTCCCGGTCAGGCCAGATGTCCTTTAGGTAGACAGGCCTACCATCTTTACCTTTGCCGATTGGCTCCTTATAAAGGTCTATATTTACCGTTCCAGCCAAGCCATAGGCTACGACCAAGGGTGGAGAGGCCAGGTAGTTCATCTTGGTAAGCTGGTGTATCCTGCCCTCAAAGTTACGGTTACCACTTAAGACAGCAGCAACAGTCATATCATTTTCTACAATAGCCTGGCTGATCTCAGGGTCTAGTGGGCCACTGTTACCAATACAGGTGGTACAGCCATAGCCAACTACATTAAAGCCTAGCTGGGCTAGGTAGGGTAAAAGACCTGCCTTATCAAGGTAGTCGGTAACAACTAGAGAACCGGGTGCAAAGCTAGACTTTACATATGAAGGTTTTTTAAGACCTAGCTCGACTGCTTTTTTAGCCAGTAGGCCAGCTCCAATCATTACATAGGGGTTGGATGTATTTGTACAGCTGGTGATAGCTGCTATAACAACAGCCCCTGTTTTAAGCTGGTCCCTGCCACCATCCTTATAGTCAATATGAACAAGCCTTTGAGCCTGCTCTTGACTGAGACCATAGCCACCATCTGCGATGGGACTTGTTATTGTCCTTTTATAAGATTCTTTCATATCCTCCAAGCTTATAAGGTCCTGGGGCCTTTTTGGACCTGCTAGAGATGGTTTTACACTAGATAGGTCTAGTTCTAGGTAGCTAGTAAAGCTGGGCTCTGGTGTATCTTTAGTCCTAAAGATACCCTGGGCCTTGAAGTATTCTTTAACTAGGGCTATTTGGTCCTCGCTTCGACCTGTTCTCTTTAGATAATCAAGGGTCTTGTCATCGACGGGGAAATAGGCAGAGGTTGCCCCGTATTCTGGGCACATATTAGACACAGTAGCCCTATCCTCAACGCTTATGCTGTCTAGACCATCTCCATAAAACTCAACAAATTTGCCGACCACCCCTTGCTTTCTTAGGATATTTGTTATTGTAAGGACAAGGTCTGTGGCAGTAGCTTCCTTTGGCAGGCTACCGGCTAGCTTAAAGCCCACTATTTCAGGCATAAGGAAATACATGGGCTGGCCTAGCATACTAGCCTCGGCCTCAATACCCCCAACACCCCAGCCAAGGACCCCAATTCCATTTATCATGGGAGTATGGGAGTCTGTACCTACCAGGCTATCGGGGAAAATTAGGTCCTGACCATCAACTGACCTAACTGTAGCTACACTTGCTAGGTATTCAAGGTTAATCTGGTGGACTATTCCTAGAGAGGGAGGGAAAACGCGAAAGTTTGAAAAGGCCTTTTGTGCCCATTTGAGTAGCTCATACCTTTCCTTGTTCCTTTCAAACTCCTTTTGGACATTTTTGCTCAGGGCTGTATCAGACCCATAATAGTCAACAATAACTGAATGGTCTATCACAAGGTCTACAGGTATCTTGGAGTTAATTTTTGTCGGATCTGCTCCCATGGCCTGCATTTTATCCCTCATGGTGGCCAGGTCAACTACTAGGGGAACGCCTGTAAAGTCCTGTAGTACAATCCTAGCTGGGATAAAGGGGATTTCCTCTCTGCTATTTTTGCCCTTGTCTTTGCCCCAGGAGCCTATTGCTTTAATGTGTTTGTCTGTAACTAGGCGGCCGTCATAGTTTCTAAGGGCTCCTTCTAGCAGGATTTTTAGAGAATAGGGTAGTCTTGACGTGTCCTTGATCCCTAGGTCACTAAGGTCAGTAATGTCATGGTAGCTATAGCTTTTGTCTTTGATTTTTAATATCTTTTTATTCATACTATTAAATACCCTCATTTCCCTTTATATTATTGTTTTCCTTATTGTCTCTCTACTAAAGATAACATATGTAACAATAAAAAGTAAATTAGAATTGACCTGTCTTTCACTTATTATGACCATAGATTAAAGTATAAAGAATAGATAAAGTATTATAAAAGGGCCATTGCTATAGAATGTTTATTCCTTATGTTGGTATATTGTCCCTTGGTCTTGGCAGATAAATGATTTAACAATGTACACAGTTAGGTGGATGTGGTAAACTATTGTATAATAATAATGTGGTAAAAAATTGATAGTTCTTCTTTCTTAGGGGAACTTTCTAATACTTATGGTAATAATACTTTTAAGAAAGGATGGTATCAATCAGGACCGTGAATGTGAATGATAAAAAGCTTAAAAACAATCCCTTAAGTGATGGACAAGGGACCAAGAGGCCAGTTTTCCCCAAAAGAGCTGTTGTTACAGCAGGTATGCCCTATGGTAACAAGGCCCTGCACTTTGGACATATAGGGGGAGTCTTTATCCATGCTGATACCTTTGCTCGGTTTTTAAGAGACCGTATAGGAAAGGAAAATGTTATTTTCGTATCAGGGACAGACTGTTATGGGTCCCCCATAGTGGAAAACTACAACCGTATCATAGAGGATGGGTCTTTTTCCGGTAGCCTAGAGGATTTTGTAAAGCTAAACCATGACCTACAAAAGGAAAGCCTCAAGGCATATATGATAGATATAAACCTATTTGCAGCATCAGCCTTTGGGCGGGCAGCGGAGATTCACAGGGATCTTACTTTTGATATTATAAACAAGCTTTATGAAAATGGGCACCTAGTAAAGCTAACATCATCCCAATTTTATGATCCTGAGATGGATGTACTTTTAAATGGCCGCCAGGTGGTTGGCCAATGTCCAATCGATGGTTGCTCCTCAGACAAGGGCTATGCTGACGAGTGTTCCTTAGGCCACCAGTACATGCCAGAGGACCTTATAAACCCAAGGTCTACCCTATCGGGTAAAAAGCCTGAGATGAGGGACGTTGACAACTGGTATTTCAAGCTTGAGGACTTTCACGACCTCTTGACCCAGTGGGTAGATGGGCTAAAGGACAATCCCGATACCAGGAGGTTTATGATAAAAAGTATCGAGGAGTTCTTAGAGCCTCCAATTATATATGTCATGAAGGACTATCTAGATACTATAGATAGCTTAAAGGACAGGCTACCAGACTATGAGTTTAAGGACGATGGCAAGAAAAAGTCATCAGTCCAGTTGGTCTTTAAGAGCCTAAAGGACAGGGAGGAGGCCTGTAGGATACTTGCTGACCATGAGGTCAGGTACCGTACAGGCAAGACCCTAGTACCCTTCCGCCTAACAGGCAATATAGAGTGGGGAGTCCCTGCCCCTGAGCTAGAAGGCCTAAAGGACCTAACTGTCTGGGTTTGGCCAGAATCTCTATGGGCACCTATCTCCTTTACAAAGACCTACCTAGAGGAGGGCTACCAGGGCCAGGACAAGGACTGGACCAAGTGGTGGTGCTCCAAGGAGGCAGGAGTCTTCCAGTTTATTGGCCAGGACAATATCTATTTTTATGGGCCTGCTGAGATGGCCATGTTTATGGGGACCCAGGGTGGACAACCTACTGCTGACCCTGATGAGGGGGACTTGCAGCTACCTCAAATAATAGCAAACAACCATGTTTTATTCCTTGATAAAAAGGCTAGTAGCTCTGGCAAGGTAAAGCCTCCAATGGCAGATGAGCTCTTGTCATACTATACGCCAGAACAGCTAAGGGCACACTTTCTAGGCCTAGGCCTGGGCATAAGGAGTGTTTCCTTCAAGCCAAAGCCCTTAGACCCAACAGCCCCTGAAAAAGGTGGTGACCCAGCCTTAAAGGAGGGCAACCTCCTAACCAATGTATTTAACAGGGCTATTAGATCCTGCTTTTATACAGTGCAAAAATACAATGATGGTATTATCCCNGTAAGGGAGATCTCTAAGGATATATTAGACAATGCCAAGGAGACTATACTAGAGTATGAAAGGCTCATGTACAAATATGAGTTTCATCAGGTAATGAACCTGATGGATACCTATATAAGGTCCATAAATAAGCACTATTCCAACAATATTAGGGTCATAGAGGCTAGTGACGATGCTGAGGCTAGGGCCCAGCTATTGGCGGATACCTTCCATATGGTTAGGGTTGGGGCAGTCTTGATGCACCCGATAGCACCCCTTGGAACCCAAAAAATCCTCGACTACCTAGGGCTTGACGAGAGCTTTTGGAGCTGGGATAGGATTTTTGACACTGTCTATGACTTTATGGATGATCCCCATAGCCACAAGCTAAAATTCTTAGAGCCTAGGGTAGACTTTTTTGAAAAACACCCAAGCCAGCTGAATTTTTAGTTATATGTGCAAATAAATAAAGAAGTAATTAAAGATATGCAAAACAAAAAAGGCGAGCTATTATAGACTCGCTTTTTTCGTGTAAAAAATATGAGGGGTGGAGTGTACATATTTATACAATAATATATAAACACAAAAACTAGATATCTAACATAAAAATCATGGAAAATTTAAAGTATACAAAGAAAATCCTTAGGCAATAATTTGAATAAAGTTATTTANCTTTACTATGAGGAGAAAAGCCAGTGAAAAGGATTTATTTTTTGTTATTAATGTTTCTTGTACTAGTTTTGTCCCATGGCCTGAGCCCCTACATGACCTGGCAGGCGGAATATACTAGTAGCCAGGTAGCCAGCCTCTTTGACAAGATAGATGGTCAGCTTATAGGGCTAGAGCTAGCAGGTATGGCCAGGGTCAATGAGGACCATATGACTATAGACCAGCTAGAAGGGCTTTTTTATAAAATTGCAGATGAATTTGCGCCCATAGCTGGTCCTGTTGAAAGGACAGGCCATGACCTATCAGCAGGCGTAAGACAGATAAAGGGCCAGGTCCTAAAGGAGGAGGTCCTATACACCCTAGCCTTAAATAACGGCTATAATCCAGATGGGTCTGCTGGCTATGAAACCTATGTCCTAGTCAGTGCTGCCGCTGAATCTATGTCAGCTAGCAAGGAGGCAAAGGTCAGGCAAGAGCTTTCGGATTTTCTAAAAAACTACACAAGTGACCTAAGACTTGCCAGCCTCTATAGGGGTAGGATAGGGCAAAAGCTAGACACGAGGTCTATGATAAGTAAGGGTGAGCAGATTTTTAAAGCCCTTGGAGGCAGGATCATAGAAGGTATTGAGGAGGGCCAGCTTGTCAGTAGGACTGGCTATAGCAGCCTGATTGAAAATAGCCTCTTTATAGGAGAGGAAAAAATAAATATAAATGTTGGTCTAAGATATAACGAATATGAGGATGCCACCTACCTCTGGCTGGGTACGCCTGTCATTTTTACTTCCTACTAGGTACATACTTACTAGCCTTTACGTAAAATATGTAGATGGAGGTGGAGTAAAAATGCCCAGCTTTCTGGTATCAAATAATGGCCCCCTGACGGGGGAGGTTACAATAAGTGGTGCTAAAAACTCTGTTTTACCCATAATGGCAGCGTCCCTACTTACTGATGGCACATGTATTTTAGATGATATCCCAAGGCTAGAGGACGTAGAGGTCATGTGTGAGCTCTTAAGGCATTTTGGATCAAAGATAAGCCCCGAGGGTAAACGCTTTATAATAGACAACAAGGGAATAAAAAATATGCCTGCTCCCTATGAATTGGTCAGACGAATGAGGGCATCATTTCTGGTTATGGGCCCCCTGCTTTCTAGGTATGGGAGAGTAAAGATCTCCTTGCCTGGAGGCTGTGCTATAGGGACAAGGCCAATTGACCTACACCTAAAGGGCTTTGCTGCCCTAGGGGCTGATATTAGCTTGGGTCATGGCTTTATAGAGGCCAGGTCAGACAAAAGACTAAGGGGTAGTAGTGTATACTTAGACTTTCCTAGTGTAGGTGCTACAGAAAATATCATAATGGCAGCAGCCCTGGCAGAGGGGCAAACCATAATAGAGAATGCTGCAGAAGAACCTGAAATTATAGACTTATCCAATTTTATAAACTCCATGGGAGGCTATGTCAGGGGAGCAGGTACTGATACTATAAAGATAAAGGGAGTTGACTCTCTAAAGGGGGTCGCCCATACCATAATACCTGACCGGATAGAGGCTGGGACCTTTATGGTGGCAGCTGCCATCACCGGTGGCAATATCCTACTTAAAAATGTAATAGCTGACCACCTAAGGCCAGTAGAGGCCAAGCTCAAGGAGGTAGGCATAAGGATATATGAGCAAGAGGGTGGCATGAGGATAAGGGTAGAGGAGCCTCTTAGGTCAATAGACCTTAAAACCCTTCCCTATCCAGGCTTTCCCACCGATATGCAGGCCCAAATGATGGCCCTGATGTGTGTTTTGCCAGGTACTAGTATTATCACTGAAACGGTTTTCGAAAACCGTTTTATGCATGTAAGTGAGCTAAAAAGGCTAGGAGCTAATATAAAAATCGAGGGTAGGTCCGCTGTTATAGAGGGTGTCGATTACCTAATGGGTACTGATGTCAAGGCTACTGATCTTAGGGCAGGGGCAGCCCTTGTACTAGCAGGCCTATGTGCCTATGGACAAACCAGGGTTTCAGATATCTACCATATAGATAGGGGCTATGAGGCCATGGAAAGCAAGCTCAAGGCCCTAGGTGCCAATATAAAAAGGCTGTCGTGTTAGTTCTAAAAGCGCATTTTTACTCATAATATGAAGGGTATATCCTGATGAATTGAGGTGCCCTCTATGAAAGGTCTAACTAACACAAGACTTGTTGTCCTTGTAGTATTTATCTTGATCCTGACGATTCTAGTAAAGCTCAATTCGGGCAAAGGGCCAGAGCCCTTTGAAAAGCAAGATCCTAATGAAATTATTATAAAGCCAATCAACCAAGACCTAGAAATCAAGATGTATGACCACAGAAAGGGCCAGCTTGTAACTATGGCCCTAGAGGACTATCTTGTAGGCGTAATTGCAGGAGAAATGCCAGCATCCTATGAGCTAGAGGCCTTGAAAGCCCAAGCCGTAGCAGCCAGGACCCGGACCATATCCCAAATGAAGTCCTTTGGAGGCAGGGGCTGTGACAAGGCCCAGGGGGCTGACATATGCTCCTCTTATGCCCACTGCCAGGAGTGGGTATCTAAAGAGACCATGGAAAAGAACTGGGCTAGTGACTATGAAAAATACTTAAGCAGGGTCCAGGAGGCGGTCTATAGTACCAGGGGCGAGGTTATGACCTACCAGGGAGAGCCCATTGAGGTTTTTTACTATTCTACAAGCAATGGCAAGACTGAGGATGCAGGAGAGGTTTTTTCCCACTCCCTTCCCTATTACCAGGTGGTAGAAAGCACTGGTGAAGAGGACGCTCCCCGTTTTTATGACAGTGTCAGTTTTTCTAACAAGGAGTTTGCTAAAATATTCGAAAAAAACTACAAGACCAAGCTAGATCCAAACAAGCTCGCTAGCCAGGTAAAAATAAGGTCTTATACTGAAAGCGGTCGTGTAAAGACTATTAGCCTAGCTGGAGTGACCTTGAAATCCACTGATTTTCGCATGATGTATGGGCTAAACTCCACAGACTTTACCCTAGAGTTTGGCAAGGACTCAGTGACCATAAAAACCAAGGGTTTTGGCCATGGGGTTGGCATGAGCCAGGTGGGAGCAGATAGGATGGCTAAAAGGGGTAGCGATTACAAGCAGATATTAAAGCACTATTATCGGGGGGTTAGCATCGGCAGCTACCAGTAGCCTATTTGGACCTAATCCCTATTAGGGAAAGAGAATGTAATCAGAGACAGAGAATCAAAGAAAAGGGCCTTCCCTAGTATTATTTTCCTCTAAATGGTGAAAATACTAAGGGAGGTGTTTTAGATGGATAAAAAAGCCCATAAGAGGTCCCTGATAAGCAGGGCCAAGGAGGGCCTGTCAAAGGCAAATATAAAAGGTTTTCTAAACAGATATGGATTTTATATTGTTCTTCTTCTTTGTGTCGTCATAGTTGGGGCGACAGCTATCTTTACAGATGGGAGTCAATCCGAAGATAAGCTAAAGGGCAAGCAGGCAGGCTCTACAAGTCCAGGCCCTAGTCAGATAGTAGATGATACAGGCCAAAACATGTTTGATGAGTCAGGGGATGATTCAAAAGGCTCAGAGGACAAAAATAAGGATACAGGGGATTTATCCAAAGGGGGAGAACAAAAGGGAGAATCCAAAGGAGATTCAAAAGGTAAGGACCAGACAAAAGGAGAGGACCAGTTAAAGACTACAAATAATAAGTCTGGCTCAGAGCCTGATCCGGCGAAAGGACTTAAGGACGATAGTCAAGCCTTAGCTGTAGCTGGCCAGACGAGCCAGAAGAAGAAGGTCCTGATAATGCCTGTAGAGGGGGAAATACTAAAGGAGTTTACAGGAGATGAGCAGCTAGTATACTCCCAGACCCTAGACCAGTGGTCATTCCATCTGGGCCTTGATATTGCAGCTGCCCTAGAAAGCGAGGTAAAGGCAGCCCTAGATGGGTTTGTTGATAGGGTTGATGAAGACCCCTTAAGGGGGATAGAAATAGCCATAAAGCACGACAATGGCTTTACCACTATCTATACAGGCCTTGCTAATAAGGATATGGTAAGCAGTGGCCAAAGGGTAAAGCAGGGCCAGGTCATAGGCAGGGTCGGCCAAACTGCAGCCTTTGAAATCTCTGACCCCAGCCACCTTCACTTTGAGCTGCTGATTGAAGACCAACCCCATGACCCCTTAGATTACATAAAGGATTAGCAAGATAAATAATGGATAGGCCCTTGGCCTGTCCCTATTGGCCCAGAAAAGTAAAGTCCGGATTTATTTCCGGACTTTACTTTTTAGTCCTTCTATATCAGGCTCAGTCTGCATAATTATTTTATATATAGGGCTCTAAGCTTGTTAACAGCCACAAGAGCAGATACTGTCAGCGAGCCAAAATAAAAGGGTAAGTCTCGGACAGAAATTGTTAGGGGGGATTGGACTTTGAAGGATTATATTGAGGAAAGGGCTGTTGAAATCGCCAATTACATTATTGAAACTAAGGCAACAGTAAGAGAAGCAGCTAAGGTTTTCAAGGTTAGCAAAAGTACAGTGCACAAGGATGTCTCGGAACGCCTTCCGAAGATAAACCCCGCTATTTCAGAAGAGGTTAAAAAAGTACTGGGACAAAATAAAGCAGAGAGACACATAAGGGGCGGACGCGCAACTCGAAACAAATACAAAATGGCAAAGGCCATAGACTAGCAAGCAGTCCCTTGTTAAGCTTATAAAATACAGAAGGAGAGGGTTAATGTCTGTTTATATACAGTTTATTAAAGGGTTAACTGGCCTCTTGTTCGCTGAAGCAGTGTACGAGAGGTCTTTTTCTATTAATTTTACATTAGAATCCATTTAAAAAGAGGATTATAATGATAAAGATAGAATTATACTAAAGGTTTGCTTATAAACAAAGGGGATTTGTAGTTTCCCTCTTGTTTTTTTAAAAGCCATATACGAAAAAGGGGAAGTAGGTGCTACAGGCTTGTTTAGATTTAGAGACATCGGTATTGATCTTGGTACAGCAACAATTTTAGTTTATGTTAGGGGAAAGGGTATAGTTTTAAAAGAACCTTCTGTCATTTCAAAGGACAAAAACACAAACGCCATTTTGGCAGTCGGTGAAGAAGCTCGCAAGATGCTAGGCAGGACTCCTGGCAATATAGTTGCCATAAGGCCCTTGTCAGATGGTGTTATATCTGACTATGAGTCTACCCTGACTATGCTAAAGTATTTTATAAAAAAGGCCACTGGTAGACGTTGGTTTGGTAAACCTAGGGTTGTTATATGTGTTCCTAGTGGGGTCACTGAGGTGGAAAAGAGGGCTGTCCTTGAGGCCGCAGCAGAGGCAGGTGCTGGAAAGACATATATAATCGAAGAAGCTATTGCAGCTGCTATAGGATCTGGTTTAGATATATCCAAGGCCTTGGGTAATATGGTAGTAGACGTTGGCGGAGGTACAACCGATATTGCCGTTATATCCCTAGGAGGAGCTGTTCTAACTGAATCCATCAAGATAGCAGGTAATGATTTTGACGAAAACGTTATTAGATTTATGCGTAGAAAGCATAATATACTCATAGGGGAGAGGACAGCAGAGGAGTTAAAGATCAAAGTAGGCTGTGCTTATCCTAGGCCAGAGATAGTATCTATGGATGTAACCGGCCGCAATATGGTATCTGGCCTTCCAAAGACCATAACTGTAACATCAGAGGATATGCTAGAGGCCCTAGCTGAACCGGTTTCTGCCATAGTGGAGACTGTCTGCTCTGCCCTAGAGAGGACACCACCTGAGCTATCCTCAGACATATGTGAGCAGGGTATCTTGCTAACCGGTGGAGGCTCACTCCTCTATGGTATGGACAAGGCCATATTTGAAAGGACCAAGATACCAATTTATCTTGCAGAGGATGCAATTTCAGCCGTTGCACTAGGTACAGGTCGAGCCTTAGAATCCCTTGATATATACAATCGTACAGCTGTATTTGAACATAGAAAGCAGGCTGCCCGCTAGACTTTATGCTTAGAGACTTTACCTATAGGGCTGACCATAATAAGTTGGGCTGACCATAATTAAGCCTATGCCTCTAGCTAGCCTAAATTATTAGATTAGAGGCTATACTATATCAAGGATTGGTAAAGAAATATGAAAGGGAGCAACTTTATAAATGAGTATGGATATAAATGAGATAATAAATAGAATACCTCATAGGTACCCATTTATTCTAGTTGATAGGGTCCTAGAGTTAGAGCCAGGGATATCTGCCAAGGGCTTTAAAAATGTAAGCGCAAATGAACCTTATTTCCAAGGCCATTTTCCTGGCTATCCTGTAATGCCGGGAGTCCTTATTGCAGAGGCCTTGGCCCAGCTAGGTGCAGTTACTATCCTTTCCTGTGAAGAATACAGGGAAAAGCTAGCCCTCTTTGCAGGGATAGACAGGTTCCGTTTTAGAAAGCAGGTTGTGCCAGGTGACCGCCTTGATATGGAGGTAAAGGTCAACAGGGTAAAGGGACTCATAGGCAAGGCTAGTGCAAAGGCATTAGTTGATGGAGAGATAGCCGCCGAGGGCGAGATAATGTTTGCCCTTGCCGATAGGGACTAGCTGGCCAGTAGATTTTAGGACTGAAGGATACTTATCTACCATAAAATTTCTTATATAACAAAGCTATGATATAATAAAAAGGCAAAAAAGTGATAAAGGCATGGACCAAGAAATAAGGGACCTGCCTTTTTTCTTGTATCTGCCGTAAAAAAAGCCATTTTGCCTGCTAAAGGCTGATATTGTTTTCTTATCAACATTAGGAATGGACGAACTATTTTTTAGATTTTTAAAATTTCGTTCGGATTTTTTCTGTTTTTATGATATAGTATGCATAAGAACCTTTAATTGGATATAAGCTTTAATGAAATGGAGTGAGCTTTATGGAGAAGATAAAGAGAAATGATCGGGTAGCTGCTATAAGCAAGATCCTGTCTAGCCATCCTAACCGAATATTTACCCTATCTTATTTTAGTCAGATGTTTAATACTGCCAAGTCTACTATCAGTGAGGATATCGCCATCATTAAAAAGGCTATTAATCACTTTTCCTTAGGTGACATAGAGACAGTAGCAGGAGCTGCAGGAGGGATTAGGTATCAGGTATCCCCATCTTATGATCATAGCCGGGAGTTTGTAGAGGACCTATGCGAGAAACTATCAGAAAGCCAGCGCCTGCTGCCAGGTGGCTTTTTATATATGAACGATATTATTCATAAGCCAGAAACCATTAGGGATATAGGTCAGATTTTAGCCAGTAGCTTTAAGGACAAGGAGCTTGATTTTATACTTACTGTTGAGACCAAGGGGATTCCAGTAGCCCTTATGACAGCCCATTTCCTAGGTTGTCCCCTTGTGGTAGCCCGAAAGAAGGGGAATGTGACTGAGGGACCTAATGTTAGTATAAACTATGCCACAGCAACTTCAGGTAGGCTAGAAACCATGTACCTATCAAAAAAGGCAATTGAGGGCTATAAAAGAGCCCTAATAATAGATGATTTTATGAGAGGCGGTGGCACTGCCAAGGGGATGCAGGAGCTATTAAAGGAGTTTTCTATAGATATCGTAGGTGTTGGAGTGGTTATTGCTACAAGTGAACCAAAGGCCAAGCTGGTGGATGATTATTTCTCTCTAGTAGAGCTTGTTTCTGTCGATCAGGAGAAAAAGCGTATAGAAATTAGTCCCTCCAGATGGTTNTCCAACAAAATTTAAGAAGATTTTAGCAGTTAAGAAGGAGAATGGATTATTTTGGCGAATAATACTTATATAGTTTTAGTAAACGCTATTATAATACGTTTGAGGTGGTGAACTAGGGTGACGATTACAGATGTCCGCATAAGAAAGATAAATGTTGACGGAAAAATGAAGGCCGTGGCCTCTGTAACCTTTGACGACGAGTTTGTCGTGCATGACATCAAAGTTATCGATGGGCAAAATGGACTNTTTATTGCTATGCCCAGCCGAAAGACACCAGATGGTGAGTATAGAGATATTGCTCACCCCATAGTATCAGAAACGCGCGAACTCATACAATCAACCGTACTCGAAGAGTACAACAAATCAGTCCAAGAATGAGCTTTAGGGAGATTCATTTCTCCTTAAAGCTTATTTTTTTGTGCCTTATGCTCAAAATACCCATGATTTTTTTTATCTTAAGTCTATAAACATTTCCAGTAATATAAGGTATAATGGGACTGGCGGACTATGGTCCGTTAATGGACAAAGAGGAGTCGTATTGATGAAGCAAAGGGTACAAGTCGTAATTATGGCCGCTGGAGAAGGAACCCGGATGAAGTCAAAACTACCCAAAGTTTTGCACCAGGTATGCGGCAGAAGTATTTTAGATTATGTCCTAGACGCTGCAGATTGCATTTCAGACAGTAAACCTATAGTTGTCATAGGTAGTGGGAGCGACCTAGTAAGGACCCACATAGGTGACAGGTGTTCATTTGCCTATCAGGCCGAGAGGCTAGGCACAGGGCACGCTGTAATGATGGCAGCTCCATTACTTGATAGGGCCAGGGAGTACACAGTCGTTCTGGCAGGTGACACACCTCTAATTACAGGTCAAACAATATCTAAAATGCTAGACTACACACTAGAAAAGGGTTTTGATACTGTAGCCATATCAGCTATTGTCCCAGATCCAAGTGGCTATGGCAGGATGCTACGGGAGCCTGATGGCAGCTTTAAAGCTATAGTTGAGCACAAGGACGCAAGCGAAGAAGAGAAAAGGGTAACTGAGGTAAATGCCTCTATGTTCTGCTTTAAAACAGATGCTCTTTTATCCACCCTAGACAAGCTTGACCAAGATAATGCACAAAATGAGTATTATCTTACAGATGTTTTGACCATACTAAAGGGTCAAGGGAAAAGGCTTGGTATATATGCCATGGATGATTACTCTGAGATGCTAGGCGTCAACAACAGGGTCCAGCTAGCTGAGGCTGATGCCATTATGCGCAAAAGGATAAATGAGGGTCATATGCTAGAGGGTGTGACCATAGTTGATCCGGCTAATACCTATATTGGTCCCCTAGTTGAGCTGGGCAANGATACAATTATCTATCCTAATAATTACATAGAGGGCAAGACCAAGATAGCTGAGGCCTGCATTATCTATCCCGGTAACAGGATAAAGGATACTAGTATAGGAAAGCAGGCTACAATCCAAGCATCTGTTATTTTAGGTGGACAGATAAAGGAAAAGGACAAAATAGGCCCCTTTGCATATATAGATCCCGGAAGATAATATTAGATTTATCAAAGAGGAGTCAAGATACGAGCAGAGAATACTAAAATGAATATTGCCAAAAGATAAAAACGGAGGAGACGGAATAATGACTCGTGGAATAAGCCTGAAAATTTTTACTGCAAATTCAAACCCTGAGCTAGCAGAGGAGATAGCAAAGCATGTAGGAGTGCCCCTGGGCAGTGCCAAGGTTTCAAAGTTTTCCGATGGTGAGATTGCTATGGATATATTTGAGACAGTCAGGGGATCTGATGTTTTTATAGTTCAATCCACCTGTGCACCAGTAAACACCAACCTAATGGAACTGCTTATTATGATAGACGCCTTTAANAGGGCCTCAGCAGAGGAGATAACAGCAGTTATACCCTACTATGGCTATGCAAGACAAGACCGCAAGGTCAAGGCNAGGGACCCCATTACATCAAAGCTTATTGCTGACCTACTTACTAGTGCAGGTGCAGACAGGGTCTTGACCATGGACCTACATGCAGCACAAATTCAAGGCTTTTTTAATATACCAGTTGACCACCTAGTGGGTATGCCCATACTAGCCCGCCATTATATAGAGAGGAATTTCTGTGGTGATGACCTTGTTGTCGTATCACCTGACCTAGGTAGCGTTACTAGGGCTAGGAACTTTGCCCACAAGCTAAATGCTCCTATTGCCATTATAGACAAGCGTAGACCCAAGGTAAATGTAGCCGAGGTTATGAACATAATCGGAGATGTAAAGGACAAGCGCTGTATACTAGTCGATGACCTAATTGATACAGCCGGTACCCTGCAGCAGGGGGCCAAGGCCCTAATTGAAAGGGGCGGGGCTAGGGAAGTCTATGCATGCTGTAGTCATGGTGTACTTTCAGGNCCTGCCATTGAGCGGATTCAAAACTCCCATATAAAGGAGCTAGTAATTACAAATACNATACCTCTTAGTCCTGAAAAAAGGATTGACAAGATAAGGGTCCTTTCAATTGCCCCACTCTTTGCAGAAGCAATCGAAAGAATATATGAGGGACTACCTGTTAGTACCCTATTTGAATAAAGAAAAAGGAAAAACCAATGTTTATNATAGCAGGTTTAGGAAATCCGGGGACCAAATATCACGGTAGCAGACATAATATAGGCTTTTATGTAATAGATATATTGGCACAGGCCCATGGGATAAAGGTAAATAAAATCAAGCACAAGGCACTTATAGGGGAGGGGACAATTGCAGGTCAAAGGGTTGTACTTGCAAAGCCCCAAACCTATATGAACAATAGTGGTGAGAGCCTACTTGCCCTAAAGCAATGGTACAAGCTCGAAGATAGTAATATAATCCTTGTCTATGATGATATTGACCTAGACTCTGGTGTACTCAGGATAAGGCCCTCTGGTAGCGCAGGCAGTCACAGGGGTATGCAATCAGTTGTCTACCTTTTAAACTCAGATGCCTTCCCTAGGGTTAGGATCGGGGTAAGCAAACCACCAGAGGGTTGGGATTTGGCTGACTATGTCTTGTCAAGATTTACAGATGATGAAATTGAACCTGTCAAGGAGGCNTGTGAGAGGGCTCGTTTAGCTATAGAATGTATTATATCTACAGGTATAGAACAAGCTATGAGCAGATATAACGGATAGGAGTAGTTAATGCTAACACTACTATTGGCAGTCGGAGCTCTCTTTTTATCATACCTTATAAACAAAATACTGCTAGGACTCTTAAGGGAAAGGGCNATTATATTTGCTGCCCCCCTAATAGAGGAGCTAGCAAAAACAATACCGGCCTATACCTTAAATAGGCCCATTTTGCTTGTCCATTTTTTCTTTGGAGTGGGCGAAGCAATCTATGATTTGGTAAATAGTAGTGAGGAGACAGGCAAGTGGGCAGGGCTAGTTAGTATTCTAAGTCACCTTTTCTTTGCTGCCATAGTATACCTTTCCCTGGCCTTTTCAGGGAGTATCTATCTTGCGATTTCCCTTGCAATCCTAGCCCATGTCCTTTTTAACTACATTATAATGAAAGGTAGTTGACCTAGATGCCGCCTATTTGGCAAGAGCCCATGAAGGGGTGGACACAATTTAATAATTTAAGGGAATCGGTCAGACAACTTAGAGGTTTTAGCTCAATTACCGGCCTATCTGAAGTACAAAAATGTCACCTTGTAAGCTCTATTGCTTACCCTCTTGGGGGTCCATGCCTCTTTGTTACCTATGATGATATCCAGGCTGACAAGTTTTATAATGACTTTCGCTTTTTCTTTCCCAAGGAAACGGTAAGCTTTCCCCAAAGGGAGCTGATGCTTTACAATGCTGCTGCCCATAGCCAGGACCTTATAAGCCAGAGACTAAGGGTCCTCGAAGGCCTAATAAGGGGTGAAAAGCTTGTAATAGTAGCCTCAATTGATGCCCTAATGACTCCCCTTATGCCCGTAAAGGTATTTAAGGATAGTATTTTAGAGCTAGCAGAAGGACAAGAGCATAGTTTAGCTAGGCTGGCAGAGAGGGCAGTAGACCTAGGCTATGAGAGGGTTGACACCGTGGAGGGCAAGGGCCAGTTTAGCCAAAGGGGTAGTATCTTTGACATTTTCCCACCCTCTTCAGAAAAACCCTTCCGTATTGACTTTTTTGATGACTTTATTGACTCGATAACCAGCTTTGACCCCCTAAGTCAGAGGTCTGATTCAAGGATTGAGCGGGCTGTAATATCCCCAGCAGGAGAGCTTGTTTTAACTAGCCAGCAAATAAGGGCTGGAAGGGACAAAATAGAGCAGGACCTAAGGGACCTACTTAGCAAGAGAAAGGATACAGAAAAAGAGGACCAGTATAGTGATAGGCCTGTTGGAGCTAGCATAGCTGAGCTAATTGATAATTTAGAGTCAGGCCTAGTCGAGGCTTCACTTTATAACTATATAAGCTATTTTTATGAGCAAACAGCGACCATACTTGATTATTTGGGCCAGGAGTCAATAATAGTTCTAGATGAGCCCTCAAGGCTGAGAGACCATACTAACAACTCCCAGAAAGCATTTACAGACCATTTCAAGGACCTATTTTTAAGGGGTCAGGCCCTAAAGGGCCAAGCCAGCCTCTATGCCAGCTATAGCGACTTTATTGCTAGACTAGAGACTAGGAAAAGCCTGGTCCTTCAAGCCCTGCCAAAGGCCAGCCTAGGAATCAATCCAAGCCGGATCTACCAGCTGACCTCTAGGTCTATACCCTCCTATGATGGCAAGCTAAAGCTCCTAGCAGACGATATTAGCTATTGGAAAAGCAAAAATTATAGCCTAGTCCTCCTGTCGGGCTCCATGCAAAAGGGAGAGGGACTCAAGGAGGCCCTTAGGGACTTTGATATAGAGGCCCTGCTGCTTTCTAGTAATGCCGATATAGAAATAAAGCCTGGCCAGACCATAATAATGCCAGGGACCCTGAGCAAGGGCTTTGAGTATGTGGAGGGCCGATTTGCACTTATAGCTGATAGAGACATCTTTGGTGTACAAAAATATAGGTCCAAGGCAAGAAAAAGCAAGAGCAAGCTAGACCCCTTTACAGACCTTAAAAAGGGTGATCTAGTGGTCCATGAAAACCATGGTATAGGCAGGTATCTTGGTCTTGAGAAAATGACAGTAAACGGGGTTGAAAGGGACTATCTACACGTTCAATACGCAGGTACAGATAGGCTCTATATACCCACTGACCAGATGGATATTATCCAGCCCTATATCGGTATGGATGAAAGGCGGCCAAAGCTATCAAAACTAGGGGGCAACCAGTGGCAAAGGGCCAAGGCCAAGGCCCGCCAGTCAGTCAAGGATCTGGCCTTTGACCTAGTAAAGCTCTATGCTACAAGGGAGACCACAGAGGGCTTTCAGTTTTCAAAGGATAGCCAGTGGCAAGCCCAGTTTGAACAAAACTTTCCCTATGAAGAGACTCCTGACCAGCTCCAGTCTATAGAGGAAGTGAAAAGGGACATGGAGTCTAGCAGGGTAATGGATAGACTGCTTTGCGGGGATGTAGGCTATGGCAAGACCGAAGTGGCCTTAAGGGCAGCCTTTAAGGCTGTTATGGATGCCAAGCAGGTGGCAGTCTTGGTACCGACAACCATCCTGGCCCAACAGCATTACAATACCTTTGTTAGTCGATTTGGGGACTTTCCCTTTACTATAGAGGTCCTGTCTAGGTTTAAAAGTGCCAAGGAGCAAAAGGACATTATTAAAAGGCTAAAGGAAGGAAATGTAGATGTTATCGTAGGTACCCATCGCCTACTAGGCAAGGATGTGGTATTCAAGGACCTAGGTCTTTTAATCATTGATGAGGAGCAACGCTTTGGTGTAGGCCACAAGGAAACAATCAAGGAAATAAAGAAAAACATCGATGTCCTGACCCTGACAGCAACCCCCATACCCAGGACCTTGCATATGTCCCTGGTTGGAATCCGTGATATAAGCCTGATTGAGACACCACCAGAGGACCGTTATCCTGTCCAGACCTATGTCATAGAATACGATGATGCTATGATCAGGGACGCAATTATAAGGGAGGTCCACCGGGGAGGCCAGGTCTACTTTGTTTACAACCATGTAAAGACCATGGAACGGATGGCTGAGAGGCTAAGGGCCCTGCTACCGGATATTCGGATTGCTACAGCCNACGGCCAGATGAATGAAAGCTCACTTGAGAGGATTATGCTAGCCTTTTATGAGCATGAGTATGATATTCTCCTGTGTACGACCATTATTGAAAATGGCTTGGATATTGCCAATGTTAACACCCTGATTGTATATGATGCTGACCACCTTGGCCTAGCCCAGCTCTATCAGCTAAGGGGTAGAGTAGGCCGGTCAAACAGGATCGCCTATGCCTATTTCACCTATAAAAAGGATAAAATTTTAACTGAGGTTTCAGAAAAAAGGCTAAGGGCCATAAAGGAGTTTACTGAGTTTGGCTCAGGCTTTAAGATCGCCATGAGGGATTTAGAGATAAGGGGGGCTGGCAGTATCATAGGGGCCCAGCAGTCTGGTCAAATGGCTGCAGTGGGTTATGACCTATATTGCAAGCTCCTAGATGAGACTATAAGGACCCTAAAGGGCCAAGAACAGGTAAAAGAGGAGGCTACCCTGATTGATATAAGGGTGGATGCCTATATTGACAGCTCCTATATCAGCCAGCAAAATCAAAGATACAGATGTACAAGCGGATAGCTGCCATAGAGGATCTAAAGTATAAATATGACGTAGAAGAGGAACTAGAGGACCGGTTTGGCCAGATACCCAAGGCCACACAAAACCTTATAGATATAGCCTATATAAAGGCCTTAGCCAGTAGGCTTGGCTTTAGCCAGATAAGCATGCATGGTAGAAGTGTTAGGCTAAAGCTTGCCAATGACAGGCGACTTGATAATAGGGTCTTGATGGTAATCTTAAATGAGAACAGGGATATTATAAGGTATACAGGGTCTAACCCCTATCTATTTACCTTAATGCTCAAGGAGGAAAACGGGGACCTGGCCCTGACCAAGGTAAAAACCCTATTAGAGCGGATAGCAGAGCTGACATAAGCAAGTCCTAAATTAGAGCGAATATTAGACTTTTATAAGTAAATCTCCTACCAGAGAGGATAATGGAGTTTGCATAAAAGAATCCCCAATTAGAGGGGTGAATAGAGCTAGTATAAAAAAATCCTCAATTAGGGAGGATAGCAGAGCTGACATAAGGATAGTCCCTAATTAAAATGGATAATAGAAGCTACATAAAACAGTCCCCATCCCAAGGAATGGGGACTTTCTTTGTCTGGGCCTTTTGGAGCCTTTCTTTATTTAGATTAAATGGAGTTTTCTTTGTTTTGGTCAAATGGAGTCTTTCTTTGTTTAGCTTAAATGGAGCCTTTCATTGTTTTGATCACATCTTTAGGAGGAATATGTTTTTAGTTTAGGTCACATCTTTGGTGAAAAATTTTTTTAAGTAAGATCTTCAGGTGCTTTTTTCTTTACTTTGCCCTAGCTAGCCATATGAATTTTTTTTGAAAATCTATTGACATAGGAGGGAAAACATGATAAATTTTTTATGAGTTAGCCGGGGCTAACTTTACATGGGATCAATTATTAGGAGTGGGCATATGCTTTTTAACAAATCAATGGAAATGTACCTAGAGACCATATATATACTTGAAAAGGACCATAAGCATGCCCATGTAGTTGATATAGCAGAGGGCCTGGGGGTAACAAAGCCAAGTGTGTCCAAGGCTATGACCAAGCTCAAAAACGAAGGCTATGTCAACAAGGAATCCTATAGCTATATTACCTTGACAGAAAAGGGTAGGAGGGCTGCAGAGCAAATCTACCACAAACACTGCATAGTAACTGAGTTTTTAGAAAGGTCCTTAGACCTTAGCCCCGAGGAGGCTTCACTTAACGCATGTAGGATGGAGCATGTGATTACCGATAAAATGTTGATGGCTATTGAGGCATATCTTGAAAAGGCCATCAAGTAAACAAATAATGCCCTATTGCCTAGCCTAAAACTAAATATCAACTGGGTCTTATTTTTTTGCTTATATAAGCTAATCTAAGCTGGCTAAAGTCTGCTTTAGATAGCTTTTAGCTAGAGGAGTGATTATTTATAGTAGTTTTACTAGTTGACGCTACTATAGATTTAGTTCAGGCCAGCCAGGCAGGCTAGGCAGCTTAAAGTTAAGTTTAGTATTACTGCAAGACACATTATAAGAGGGGATAGACTATGACCTTAAAGGAAGCAAAAAACGGAAAATTATATGTAGTTGAGGAGTCGACGATAGGACAGCCTGTAAAGCGAAGGCTAGAGGCCATGGGTCTAATTGAGGGGACTTTGATACGCAAAATCAACCAGGCTCTAGATGGGTCTATTATCTTTATGGTAAGAGGAAACAGACTGGCAATTGGCAAGGAATTAGCAGACTATATCCTGCTAAGGGAGGCCCTAGATAGCGACCTTGAAAGGGGTAGAAGGGGCTCTTGCCGAGACCACGGGAGAGGTCGAGGTCAAGGGAGAGGTCACGGCCATGGTAGAGGCTTTAGGGGGACCTGTGCTAGAGGCCAGGCCCTAGGCAAAATGCTAGATAGTGACCTAAGTGGAATGGAGGACAAGAATTGATAGCTGATAAGAAGGATAATATAGCCCCAAAGAGGGAAAATGGCCAGTTAAAAGAGGAGCTACAGATAGGCTTTATTGGTAATCCCAACTCTGGCAAGACNACCTTGTTTAACGCCTATACTGGGGCAAGGCTAAAGGTAGCCAACTGGCCTGGAGTAACAGTAGAGAAAAAGCAGGGGGCCTTTAAATACCACAAGCATATTTACAAGCTAGTAGACCTACCAGGTATCTACAGCTTGACCTCATACTCTATAGAGGAAAAGGTTAGCCGNCAATATATCCTAAGTGACGATGTAGATGTTATAGTGGATGTGGCTGACGCTTCAAACCTTGAAAAGAACCTTTATTTAGCCCTCCAGCTAATTGAAATAGGCAAGCCCCTAGTCTTAGCCTTAAACATGATGGACGTTGTTGAGGAAAGGGGTATGGAGATAGATACACATCGCCTGCATGAGATGCTAGCTATACCGGTGATACCTGTTTCAGCCAGGAAAAAAACAGGCCTAGATATCCTTATGCATGCAGTATCCCATAGTACTGATATGGACCTAAAGCACAAGAGGATAATGGTCTATAGTGACCCTATAGAGGACAAGATAGAAAAGCTTGTCCAAAGGCTAGTAGCATATGATCCAGCCATCTACAATCCCCGCTTTTTTGCTATAAAGCTACTAGAACAGGACAAGGAGATAATGGAGACCTATCCAATCGATGTCTCTGATATTGTTGATAGGAGCTATGAGACCGATATTATCAACGAAAAGTACGATTTTATAGAGGAAATCGTAGAGGAAACCCTTATAAACAAGCAGGAAAAAGAGATCTTTACAGACAAGGTTGATAGTGTCTTGACCCATAGGATATGGGGGCTACCCATCTTTTTTGCCATCATGGGCCTGGTTTTCTTTTTAACCTTTGCCCTAGGTAACGGCATAACAGGCATACTAGAACAGTGGTTAGAAGGCCTAGGCAGCTGGACAGAGACAGTCCTAACAGACCTTAGAGTAGGACCGGTCATAACTTCCCTGCTGGTAGATGGTATTATAGCGGGAGTCGGTACCATAGTGACCTTCCTGCCCAACATTACAATTTTATTCTTGGCCCTAGCATTTCTAGAGGACTCTGGCTACATGGCTAGGATTTCCTATGTTATGAATGGCCTTATGTCAAAGGTAGGCCTATCGGGTAAGGCCTTTATCCCCATGCTACTTGGCTTTGGCTGTACTGTTCCTGCGATTATGGCCACCAGGACCCTAGAAAATCAAAGAGATAGGATAAAAACCATCCTTATAACCCCCTTTATGTCCTGCTCTGCCAAGATACCCATCTACATTCTGTTATCGGGCCTCTTTTTTGGAAAGTTTGCACCCCTAGCTGCCCTGTCCATGTATGTAATTGGGCTTGTGACAGGTCTTTTAACAGCCTATCTAGTTAACAAGATAGAAAAAGGTATGGATAAAAAGAAAGACAAGGGTAGGGGCCAAGAGCTCAACCAGCTACTTATAGAGCTACCGGAGTACAAAACCCCCAATGCCCATAGCATCTTTATCTATGTTTGGGAAAATGTAAAGGCCTATTTAACCAAGGCAGGTACGACCATCTTTTTAGCCTCTGTTGTCCTTTGGTTTATCCTCAGGTTTGGAACAGGTGGNTTTGTAGAGGATATGTCCCAAAGCTTTGGCGCTAGCATAGGTAGGATCCTGGTCCCGNTCCTTGGGCCAGCAGGTCTAGGCTTTTGGCAGATAGGCCTATCCCTGATAGCAGGGCTAGCTGCCAAGGAAGTAGTGGTTTCATCTATGGGTATCCTATTTGGTATCGCAAATGTAGAGTCTGCCCTGGGCTTAAGCGCCATGCAACAGTCACTAGCCGCAATAGGCTTTGGAGCCTTGAATGCTTACTCTATGATGATATTTGTTTTATTCTACACACCCTGTGTTGCCGCCCTAGCTGTAATTGGCCAGGAGCTAAAGTCAATCAAGTGGACAGCCTTGGTATTTGCATTCCAGCTTGTATTTGCCTGGCTAGCCTCGATTTTGGTCTATCAAATAGTAGGACTTTTCATTTAGTTGCTAGGACAAGACTTAGGATTTTATATAGAAGGGAAGTAAGACTATGCTAAAGTATCTTATTGGAGTTGTAATTGCTGCCTATGTCATATATTTAGTTTATAGGCAGGTTAAAAATTTTAAAAACAAAAATTACTGCGCTACTTGCTCAGGCTGCCCCTCAGCTAGTAGCTGTGGACAATTTAAGGACGATACTCAAAGTTAGGACAGGTCAGCTAATAAAAATTAGCCATTAAAGGCTCTTGCCTTTATAAGTTAAGGGCCTAAGTCAGTAATATTTAGCCGTCATGTTAGAATAATCTAACCTGGCGGTTTTTTTGTCTGCCTAAAAGAGTTATTGACTTATGTCATAAACCCTATATAATAAAGATAGATGACATATGTCATAAGCCCAATTTGACCAAGACGGGGGTGATGGATAGTGGCTAGACCAATAAAGCGGAGAAGGGTTTGCAGGCTGCCTAAGGCCAATAGCTTTGGTCCCCTAAATGCAGGGATGGCCGACAATAATAATATAACTATGACGGTTGATGAATATGAGACCATAAGGCTTATAGATTTAGAGGGCTTTAGCCAGCAGGAGTGTGCAGAACAGATGAATATCGCCCGCACTACCGTTCAAGGCATTTATACTGAGGCTAGAAAAAAGCTGGCCCAGTCACTTGTCAATGGGATGACCCTCCTTATCAAAGGGGGCCAATACAGGCTATGTGATGACTTTGTAAGGGGCTGTGGCAGGGGCTGTCAAAGGCGGGGCAGATTTAGATATCTTAGCTGTTTAGATTCCGATCCCCAGGCTGACTGATGGATTATCCACCTAGTAGTTAAAAAAGAATGGAGGATGCAAATGAAAATTGCAATACCAGTTGATGAAAACAATATGGATACAAGGGTATCCGTATCCTATGGGAGGGCACCTTATTTTTTAATCTATGATATTGAAAGTGAAAAGGCTAGCTTTGTTGAAAACCGGGCAGCAGTTAGTAGGGGTGGAGCAGGTATAATTGCAGCCCAGCTGATAGCCGACAGCAAGGTCCAAGCCCTATTAACACCTAGGCTAGGTCAAAATGCAGCCGATGTATTAAGCGCAGCCGACATAAAGGTCTACAAGGCAAGGCCGACTTTGGCCAAGGACAATATAAAGGCCTTTATAGATGGTGAACTATCCCAGTTAGAAGAGGTACACCCTGGCTTTCATGGGGGCAGATAATATGAAGCTATCTGTCCTAAGTGGCAAGGGAGGGACAGGCAAGACCCTTATAACAGTAAATCTAGCTAGTGTTGCAGAGGACTCTGTCTATATTGACTGCGATGTGGAGGAGCCAAACGCCTATCTATTTTTTGAGCCTAAGTCTTTTAAAGAAGATATAGTAGCAGTTAAAAGTCCAAGAGTAGATATTAATCTATGCAGTGCTTGCAAAAAGTGCCTTGAATTTTGTAATTTTAATGCCCTGGCTTATATAAAGGATAAATTACTAGTTTTTCAGGAGCTTTGTCATTCCTGTGGAGCCTGCTCTATCCTTTGCCCTGACAAGGCCATAACAGAAACAGATAGGCCTATTGGTAGGGTTATGGTGTGCCAGACTAGCCCCAAGGCTCCAGTTAGTCTATATACCGGCTTTTTGGATCCAGGAGAGGCCTCGGGTGTTCCCATTATAAATAGGCTTTTTGACGAGGCAAAGAATGAGGCTGATAAGGACATTTTTATAGACTGCCCTCCTGGTAGCTCCTGCCTTGTAATGGACTCTATAAAGGAGGCAGACTACTGTATATTAGTAGCCGAACCAACAATCTTTGGTGTCCACAATCTTGCGATGGTCTATGATTTGGTAAGGCTCCTTAAAAAGCCCCATGGTGTGGTCCTAAACAAGTGTGTGGAGGGAGAAAACCCAGTGGAAGCCTTTTGCCAAGATAGAGGTATAAAGGTCTTAGCTAGGATCCCCTTTGATAAGAAGCTAGGGGAAATAAGCTCTAATGCGGGCATTGCTGCTNTGGAGGATAAAAAATACCATGAGTTTTTCTTATCCCTATTAAGAATAGTAAAGGAGGAGCTAGGCTGTGAAAGAGCTACTTATCCTAAGCGGTAAAGGAGGGACTGGCAAGACTACAATAGCAAGTGCCTTTATAAAACTTTCCCAGGCTAGGGCCTATGCTGACTGTGATGTCGATGCACCAAACCTTCATTTAGTAGCTGCTTGGGATACTAAGCCTGACAGGGAGGACTATTATGGCCTGCCCCTAGCAGAGATAGACAAGGACCTCTGTATAGATTGTGGCATCTGCAAGGACCACTGTCGCTTTGATGCAATCTCTGATAAGGATGGCTACAGGGTGAACCCCTATGCCTGTGAGGGCTGTGGCCTTTGCGCCTACTTGTGCCCTGCAAAGGCAATTAGGATGGAGGCAAATTTGGCAGGAAACATGTACTTGTATTTAGAAGATAAGGCTAGCACAGATAAGGTTTTTTCGACAGCTCAGCTTGAAATAGGGCAGGGGACTTCAGGCCTGCTTGTTAGCCAGGTGAAAAAAAGGATGAGGCAGGCAGCAAGTGGAGTAGATCTAGCCATAATAGATGGGTCTCCAGGTATCGGTTGCCCTGTTATTGCGTCACTTAGCGGGGCTGACATGGTCTTAATTGTAACAGAGCCTAGCCTATCTGCTATTAGTGATATGGACCGTATAGTAAAAACGGCTAAAACCTTTACAGACAAGCTACTCGTATGTATAAACAGGTACGATACCAATATAGAAAACTCAAACAAGATAAGGACCTATTGCTCTTTCCATAACCTGCCCCTTGTTGGCCAGATTCCCTTTGACCCTCTAGCGGTCAAGGCCATAAACAGTGGGCAAACAATAGTTGATATAGAGTGCTCGGCTGGAATGGCAGTTAGAGATTTATTTACAAAGACCATGGAAGAACTTTATAGGGAAGCTGGTAAATAGGATATGAAGATAAAGGTTTTAGTGGAAAACACCTCAATTTCAAAGGACTATTTAAGCGAGCATGGCCTTTGCCTGTACATAGAGACCAAGGCAGNTAAAATCCTATTTGACCTAGGTGCATCCAGTCTTTTTTTAGAAAATGCCAAGGGCATGGGTGTAGATATAGCAGATGTTGACTATCTAGTAATCTCCCATGGCCATTATGATCACTGTGGGGGCCTTAGGACCTTTTTAAGGGAAAACACCAAGGCTGGCATCTTTATCCACCAGCAGGCCTTTGAGAGATTCTACAGCCAAAGGCCCGATGAAGGGCTTAAGTATATTGGCCCTGACCAAAGGCTTAGGGACAATGAGCGGATAGTCTTTGTTTCAGCTGAGTNCCAAATTGATAATGACCTCTGGCTTTTCCAAAGTTCTGGGCAAAAAAAGCTTATGCCTAGGGCCAACAAGGGCCTGCTTAAAAGGGAGGGGGACCGGCTAGTTGAGGATGACTTTCTCCATGAGCAAAACCTTGTCATTAGGCAGAAGGGNAAGACCCTCCTATTAACCGGCTGTGCCCATGTTGGTATTGTCAATATCCTAGACCATTATAAAGGCCTTCAGGCTAGCTGGCCTGACTATGTAATAGGTGGTTTTCACCTGTCTAGACCTGGAATTGAGGAGGAAGCAGAAACTATAGACAGGCTAGGGGAAAGGCTATTGTCTACTGGGGCCAGCTTTTACACCTGCCACTGTACAGGCATGGGGCCCTATCAAAGGCTAGAGAATATCATGGGAGATAGGTTAGCCTACCTTAGTACAGGTAGCCAGATTATATTATAGGACCTAGCTTGAAAGAGCAGAAAAGTANTAAATGATCTAGCTAGAAACAGAAAAAAGTATTATAGGACATAGCTAGAAAGGGCGAAAGAGACGGTCCGAGTATAAGGATAGATTATAATTTTAGATAAATTTGAATAAAAAAACGAATAGGGGATGTAAGTATGAGTGAAAATTGTAGTCAAAACTGCGAGACCTGTTCAGAGGAATGTGAACAGGGAAGGGGACAAGAAAAAAAGGATTTTATTGAGAAACCACATGAGCTGAGCTCTATTAAAAGGGTAATAGGTGTTGTTTCNGGCAAGGGAGGGGTTGGAAAGTCCCTTGTAACCTCTATGCTGGCAGTTACCATGAACAGGCTAGGCTACAAGACTGCTGTGCTAGATGCAGATATAACTGGACCATCAATACCCAAGGCCTTTGGCATAAANGAAAAGGCACAAGGGTCTGAACATGGTATATATCCTGTAAAAAGCATGACCGGTATAGAAATAATGTCGGTTAACCTGTTACTGGAAAATGATACAGATCCGGTTGTTTGGAGGGGACCTATTTTAGCCGGTGCTGTCAAACAGTTTTGGACCGANGTTGTCTGGTCTGATGTGGACTATATGTTTATCGATATGCCACCGGGTACAGGAGACGTTCCCCTAACAGTCTTTCAATCTATCCCTGTCGATGGGATAGTCATTGTAACATCTCCTCAGGAGCTGGTATCTATGATAGTTGCCAAGGCAGTAAAGATGGCTGAGCTTATGAAGGTACCCATCCTAGGTCTGGTAGAGAACCTATCCTACTTTGAATGCCCTGATAACGGAAAAAGGTACAAGGTNTTTGGAGATAGCCATATTGATGAGATAGCTAGCAAGTATGAGCTTGAGGTCCTTGCCAAGCTACCAATTGATCCAAAGATCTCTGCTGCCTGTGACAGGGGCGTGATTGAACTATTCGAAGGCAATTGGCTAGACGGAGTAGCTAAATTACTAGAGCAAATGGAGGCAAGGTAGATGGAAAAAATTGCAGTAGCAAGTGACAATGGCATGGTTACAGACCACTTTGGTCATTGTGAGGCCTTTGTGATTTTTGAAGCTAATGATGGTCAGATAGTCTCAAAAAATACAATAAAAAACCCAGGACACAAGCCAGGCTTTNTGCCCAATTTCCTAAATGATATGGGTGTAAAGCTAGTAATCTCAGGAGGGATGGGGGCCGGGGCTATTGATATTTTTAATGACCACGGGATAAAAGTAATAATAGGCTGTAGTGGAAGTGCCGAGCTTGTGGTTAAGGCTTATCTAAAAGGTGAGCTAGAATCAACAGCCAGCGCCTGCCATGGCCACGACCATAAGCACGATCATGATAACTAGCATAAGCATGAAACAAGCGCTATCATAAGCACGATCATAAGCACGATCATAAACACGACTATAAGCAAGAACATAAGCATGACCATAAGCACTAGCATAAATAGCTATTTATATTTGCCCTCTTGTTAAATTTTATAAGGGGGCTTTTTATTTTGCCCTATAGTGGCCAGGCCTGCTTTAGCCTATTAAAAGGGTCCTGGCATATTTTTATCTAGGTCCTCCTTACTAATAGACCATTTACAATAAAGCTTTGAATGTGTATAATTAGGTGTAATTATCTCTAGTAAAGAGGAAGGATGAGGATTTTGAAAAACTGGAAGAGACAGGCCATCACTGCCATGATAATTGTCTTATCAATGCTTATCGTAGGCTGTGGCATAGTATCAGTCAATGAGGACAAGGACAGAAAGCTAGTAGTGGCAGAGGTAAACGGCGAAAAGATCCTAAAGGCCGCTGTTTTAGATGAGCTTGAATTATATACTGCCTTGTATGGCAACCTAGATGAAGATCAAGCAGCCGAGATAAAGGCTCAAATACTTGATCAGCTAGTAAACAAGCTGATAATAAACCAAAAGGCAAAGGATGCAGGCTTTGTATTAAATGATGAGTTTAAGGAAGAAGCCAGACAGGAAAAGGACTCCTTTTTAAAGGAAGATGCTGAAAGAAAAAAGGAAGCTGACCTAGAGGATGAAGACAAGACCCCAAAAACTGATGATGAGTACCTAAAAGAGGCCCAGGATGAGTTTAAAAAATGGCTAGATGCCATCGGCCTAACTGAAGATGAGTATGTTGAACGAATCGCTGAGGACCTAGTTGTCAAGGCCTATTTTGAAAAGCTGACAGAGGACCTGACTGTTGATGAAGAGGAAGTTAAAAAGGTTTACGACGTTGAACTTGAGTTCCAAACCAACTATCCTTCTTACAAGGATTATGCCTCTATTGAAATAGTAACTGAGCCAGCCATGAGAAGGGTAAAGCATATCCTGATAAAACTAGATGAAGAGGTTACAAAGGAAATTGAGGAGCTCAGGAGAGGGCAAAAAGAGGACGAGGCTAACCAGCTTCGCGAGGAAAAGCTAAAAGAAATCAAGGCAAAGGCTGATGAGGTCCTAGCCCTAGTAAAGGCTGGAGAGGATTTTGAGCAGCTAATCAAGGACCATGGGCAAGACCCAGGTATGGAGAACGAAAAGTATAAAGACGGCTATACCATGCTAAGGGATGAGAGCATGCGGCCTGAGTTTTTAGAAGCTTCTTTTGAACTAGACCAAGATGAGGTATCAGACCTTGTAGCAACAGATAATGGCTACCATATAATAAAAGTTTATGAGGCCAAGGAAGACAAGATCATAAAGTATGAAGATATAAAAGAAGACCTTGAAAAGATCGTACTTGAAGAAAAGCGAAACAAGGAGTCAAACTCCATAATAGAGACCTGGATAGAGGAAGCCAAGATAGAAAAGTTTGAAAAAAGACTATAGTTTAAGTCATTAATCATCTCCACTTGTATGCATAAAAGGCACATACCAGTAAAATAATAAATGTGCAAGGATAAACAAGTAAACCAATGCAGATCAAGGAGGGATGTTATTGAAAGCAACTGGGATTGTAAGGCGTATTGATGACTTGGGTAGAGTGGTTATCCCTAAAGAGATTCGTCGAACCTTGCGAATTAGAGAAGGAGATCCTCTGGAAATCTTCACAGACCGTGAAGGCGAAGTCATACTTAAAAAGTATTCCCCAATTGGNGAGCTAGGTGATTTTGCCCATGAATATGTAGAATCACTAAACCAGACTCTTGACCATATTGCCTGTGTTACAGACAAGGACTATATAGTGGCCATAGCTGGTGCTGCCAAAAAAGAGTATCTTGACAAGTCAATAAGCTCTGATCTTGAGGCCATAATGGAGCAAAGAAGGCCAGTAGTTGCCAACCGGGGCGAAGATGGACGCATTCATAGTATAAGAGCTAGTGAGGATGGACAAGCCCCATATACAGCTCAAGTTGTAGCACCAATAATTGCAGACGGTGATCCAATAGGGGCAGTAGTATTATTGTCAAAGGAGCCCAATGTCCATATGGGCGATGTAGAGCTAAAGGTATCAGAAACGGCGGCGGGTTTTTTAGCCAAACAAATGGAGCATTAAATAGGATAAATTAATAGTTATTACTAAAGAGACATTGAGAGATTCCAATGTCTCTTTTTTAATGGCTCTGTGTCAATTGTTGGGGTGAACCCGAAAACGAAGAGTGAATAAAGCAAGATTTTTCAAGAAGGTGCTTTAATTTAAAAGGCTGTAAAGTCTAAAGGCTATAAAGCCTTTTTTTCATGCTTGTATCTATGGAGACTAAGAGCATTTTTCTTAGGTCTACTTGCCAGAGAAAGGTTCTCTAAAAAAAGTGCTTGCTTTAACACACTAAAGTGGTATAATGGTAAAGTGTTATAAAGATATTTATGGAGGGTTTGAGTATGATAAAAAATAATATAAAAANGAAGCTAATCCTGCTATTGGTCCTAACAGTTGTTATTAGCCTTTGTGCTTGTGGCAAAAAGTCGCAAGATAGCGACTTGGCCTATGTTAAAAGCAATGGCAAGTTAATTATCGGCTATACAGATTATGCCCCAATGAACTACACAGATGAAGAGGGTAACTTTACTGGTTTTGACACTGAGTTAGCCAGAATAGTCTGTGACAAGCTAGGTCTAGAACCTGAATTTGTTGAGATCAACTGGGACACAAAGGAAGTAGAACTAAACGCCAAGTCCATTGACTGCATATGGAATGGGCTAACAATAGACGAAAAACGAAAAAGGGAAATGGAGATAACCAAGCCCTATGTCAAGAATGCCCAGGTTGTTATAGTAAAAAAGGGGACCGCCTATGACGGTACTGCTTCTTTGATAGACAAGACCGTGACAGCCGAGCAAGGTTCTGCAGGTGAGGACGCAATAAAGGATGACGAGAACCTAAGCAAGGCAGACTTTGTTCCAAAGACCCTACAGACAGAGGCCCTGATGGAAGTAAAGGCCAATACTGTGGATGCTGCTGTACTAGACCTGACCCTGGCCAAGACTATGACCGGCCCTGGTACTAGCTATGAGGATGTTGAAATTGTTGACCACTTGGCCGAAGAGGACTATGGTATAGCCTTCCGCAAGGGCTCTGATATTTGTGCAAAGGTCAATGAGATTTTAGATGACCTAGTAAAGGATGGCACCATGGCAGAACTTGCTGATAAATACGGCCTAGAATTGTCTTAGGTTGGTTTTAGGTCTATGAACGAGGTTTCTGTTATCATCAGTCGCCTGACTGAGAGCTTTCTGCTAAATTGCAAGCTATTTGCATTAACCCTAATATTCTCACTGCCCTTGGGAGTTGTGATTTCCTTTGGATCTATGAGTCGTTTCCGCCCCTTGCGCTGGCTGGTTAGGACAATAGTCTGGATGGTAAGGGGGACCCCCTTGATGCTCCAGCTTATGATAATCTTTTATGGGCCAGGCCTATTAAAGCTGTCCTTTTCCTGGCCGGGTGGAGCTACAGGCCGGTTTGTAGCTGCAACAGTGGCCTTTGTTATCAACTATGCCTGCTATTACTCTGAGATCTTTAGGGGCGGTATTGAGAGTATACCAAAGGGCCAGTATGAGGCCGGTCAAGTGCTAGGCATGACAAAGGTACAGATTTTTTTCAAGGTTACCCTGCTCCAAGTGATAAAGCGTATCCTGCCCCCAGTAGGTAATGAGGTCATCACCCTGGTAAAGGATACATCCTTGGCCCGCATTATTGCCAACAAGGAAATTATTATGATGGCAGGGGAGTATAGTAGCAGGGGACTGATTTGGCCCCTCTTTGCTACAGGTATCTACTTCCTTGTCTTTATTGGTCTACTAACCATACTGATAGACTGGCTGGAAAAGAAACTAGCCTACTTTAGTGTGTAAAGGAGGGTGCATAGGTGGCTATTTTACAGGTTAGAAATTTAGAAAAGAAATTTGGATCCCTCCAGGTACTAAAGGATATTGATTTTTCGCTGGACAAGGGCGAGTCAATTGCAATCATTGGCTCCTCAGGTAGTGGCAAGACCACCCTGCTTCGGTGTCTAAACTTTTTAGAAAGGCCTGATAATGGGAAAATCATCGTAAATAATGAGATAATTTTTGATGCAGGAGACCCTGCTAGCCAGCTAGAGAGTGAGCTACGGAAAAAACGCCTGCACTTTGGCCTGGTATTTCAAAACTTTAACCTATTCCCTCAGTATACGGTACTTAAAAATGTGACTCTAGCGGCAGAGCTTTTAGCCAAGGAAAGGCCTGATTACAAGGCTAACAAAAGGGCTATTATGGAGGAAATAAAGGCCCATGGCAGGGACCTGCTTTGCCAGGTTGGCCTAGAGGACAAGCTAGACAACTACCCCCACCAGATATCTGGTGGTCAGCAGCAAAGGGTAGCCATAGCCCGTGCTCTGGCCTTGGAGCCTGACATACTATGTTTTGATGAACCTACTTCTGCCCTAGACCCTGAACTGACTGGAGAGGTTTTAAAGGTTATAAAAAATCTTGCAGACCGCAATACTACAATGATAATTGTAACCCATGAGATGGATTTTGCTAAGGATGTGGCAGATCGGATTATCTTTATGGATGAAGGCATCATTGTTGAACAGGGCAGTCCCCAGGAGGTCTTTGAAAACCCTAGGGAGGAGAGGACTAAACAGTTCTTAACCCGCTATAAAAACAGCTAAATTAGCAAAAGGACAATAAATTTAATTAAAATATGAGATTATAAGGGTGAAGGGAAAGCTTCGCCCTTTTTTTGCAGGATATATTTTAGGATAGGAGAATATCTTAACTTAAGCAGGCCTTTAGCCAAGAGAACTGCTTTATCTTGAGCTCTTTTATTGTACTAGGAGCTAAAGATGGTATAATATACTAAGGTATTGGTAGATAATTAACTAGTGACTTATCAAAGCCTAGCTGTGGAGGTCTTTTTATTGAGCAAAAAATCCTTTGTTAAGGGCGCAGCTGTTTTAGCTGTTGCAGGTATAATTGCCAAGCTGTTTGGGGCACTTTTTAGGATACCCCTTATAAATATCATAGGGACTGAGGGTATCGGTCTTTACCAGCTGGCTTATCCCATATATTCTTTCCTTCTTATTGTTTCAACTGCCGGTATACCAACGGCTATATCCAAGCTGGTGGCTGAAAAGATTGCCCTGAAAAACCATAGGGAGGCCCACAGGGTATTTGTGATTTCAGTCAAACTTATGCTGGCTATTGGTATAACAATCTTTATAATCTTTTCTGTAGGCAGCCGGATGGTTGCCAGGATCTTAGGCTCTGAACGGGCATTTTATTCTATCCTTGCCATATCACCCTGCCTGGTATTTGTATCCTTGCTATCTGCCTTTAGGGGATATTTCCAGGGTATGCAGAATATGGTCCCAACGGCCTTGACCCAAATACTAGAACAGGTTGGTAAGTTAGCCCTTGGCCTTTTCTTTGCCTCCTTGTTTATCTCAAAGGGGCCAGAGTATGGAGCAGCAGCTGCTGTAGCAGGTGTTACCCTATCTGAGGCTGGGGCCCTTGTCACCATCATTTTAATCTACAGGAAAAAGCGCAGGCAGATAATGGCCCAGATNAAGTCATCTCCTAGGGCCAGCTACAGGGAATCAGACAGGTCNATACTTGAAAGGCTACTAAAGATCGCATTCCCAGTAACTATTGGGTCCGCTATAATGCCCCTGGTGGGTGTAGCTGACGCTGTAATTGTGGTAAATAGGCTAAAGCAAATAGGTATCGAGCAGGCCAAGGCGGAGAGCCTTTATGGGATTTTGACAGGTAATGCAAACCCCCTTATAAACTTTCCTGCTGTCTTGACCATAGCCCTGGCTATGAGTCTTGTTCCTGCTATTACTGAGTCCTTTTCAGCCAGGGACCTTGGAGGTATGAGGAAGAAAACCTCTACAGGTATCAGGCTAACCCTTTTGATCGGTATACCAGCCGCAGCCGGTATGGCAGTACTGGCCGAACCCATATGTGCCCTCCTCTATAAAAGGATATCAGCAGAGGATATAAAGACAGCGGCAGAACTTTTGACCATCCTGTCTATAGGAGTAGTCTTTTTAAGCCTGGTTCAGACNCTAACAGCCATACTTCAGGGACTAAACAAAATAACAGTACCAGTTAAAAACCTAGCCATCGGGGCCATGACCAAGATTATTCTCACCTATGCCCTTGTAGGCAATTCCAGTTTGAATGTCAAGGGGGCTGCAATAGCCACTGTTGTTTGCTATGGTATTGCTGCTAGCCTAGACTTTATTGCAGTTATAAGGTATTCGGGTATCTCTATACCCCTTATGGACTTTTTTATAAAGCCTCTTATTGGGGCTGGCCTCATGTCTCTAACTGTCTACTTAGGCTACCACTATCTACTGCCTATACTTGGCACAAGCATTTCCACCCTGCTTTCCGTTTTAGTAGGTATTGTGGTCTATAGTCTCCTACTACTTTTAACTGGGGCAGTTAAAAAAGGCGACTTTGAACTCCTGCCAGCTGGCAAGAGGATCTCTAGTCTACTAGTCAAATTAAAGCTACTAAAGGACTAAAGATAAGCCTAGCTTTATTTTATGAAAGGGGTAAAGGATTTTGAAAAGAAGGTTAACAATAGTTGGTTTAGGACCAGGATCGGAGGATGACCTGACCCTGGCGGCAGTTAAGGCTCTAGAATCAGGAGATAAAATTATCCTCCGCACTGACCGGCATGGAGCCTCAAGCTTTTTAAGGCAAAGGGGCATAGACTTTTCTAGCCTGGACCACCTATACGAAAACTCAGATAGTTTTGATGACCTATACAAGGCTATGATAGACCATATTGTCTCTAGTCTAGAGCAGGCAGACCTAGTGCTTGGTCTACCTGGCCATCCCCTGATAGGTGAGCAGCTTGCCCTTTACCTGTTAAAGGACCTAGACAGGTCTCTTTTTGATATAAAGATTATACCAGGCCTTAGCCAGGCTGGGCAGACCCTAGCCCTTGCTATGCAGCCTGTAGAGGACAAGCTTATAGTATTAGATTCCATGGCTACCAGACAATCATCCCTAAACCCTGATATGGATACCGTGATTACAGGCCTGTCGAGTCCAATAATAGCATCAGACCTAAAGCTAAAGCTCCTAGAGGTCTATCCGGCAGATCACCGGGTATTTATTAGTCAGCAGGCTAAGGAGGGGGAGGTCCGGGTAAAGGACCTATCCCTTGAGCAAATAGACAGGCTAGGCCAATATGACCACACTACTAGCCTATATATGCCCAGCCTTGAGCTTGAAAGGCTAGAATCCTTTCGCTTTCACCATTTGGCCCAGATTACAGAGAGACTCAGGTCCAAGGACGGTTGCCCCTGGGATAGGGCCCAGGACCATAATAGCCTAAAGCAGTACCTAATAGAGGAATGCTATGAGGTCCTAGAGGCTATTGACCTAGAGGATATGGACAAGCTAAGTGAGGAGCTAGGCGACCTACTCTTTCAGGTCATGTTCCACTCCCAGATAGCCAAAGAACGCGGTGAGTTTAATATTGCAAATGTAATAACAGGGGTATCTCAAAAGATGATCCAGCGCCACCCCCATATTTTTGCCGATACCAAGGTCAAGGATGCAGATGAGGTCCTAGTCAACTGGGAGGCAATAAAAAAGGAGGAAAAGGGTCTAAAAAGTCAGAGCCAGGTCTTAAAAGATATACCCTCCAACCTACCTGCCCTTATGAGGGCTTATAAAGTGCAAAAAAAAGCTTCTAACGTAGGCTTTGACTGGGACCATGTAGGAGATGCTATAGAAAAGGTCAAAGAGGAGTTAGACGAGCTACTAGAGGTCTACAAGGCCGGCCCGGTAGACAAGGTAAATGAGGAGCTAGGGGACCTGCTTTTTGCTACAGTCAATATCTGTAGGTTCTTTGATATACAGCCTGAGCTTTGCTTAACCACCGCTACAGAAAAGTTTATCTCCCGCTTTACCTATATTGAGCAGATGGCGGACAAGCCCCTAGAGGATATGACTCTAGATGAAATGGATTTGCTATGGAATAGGGCAAAATCAACCCTTTAAGGGCTTTGGAGTGTATAAAGCAAGTAAAATATGGTAAATATAAAGGTGTGTTACATCATTATTGAGTATTTTGCTATTAAAAGCTAAAATTCTTTATAAGAAAGAAGGAATTTCTTGAATAATAGCGAAATAGCTATATGAAATACTATTAAGGAGGGTTCTATAGTGAACAAAGCTGATCTAATTACTGCTATTGCTGAAAAGGGCGAGCTGACCAAAAAGGATGCTGAAAAGGCTGTAAACGCATTTGTATCTGTAGTAACAGAAACATTGGCTGCAGGCGATAAAGTCCAGCTTGTAGGCTTTGGTACTTTCGAAGTCAGAGAAAGAAAAGAAAGAAAAGGCAGAAATCCTCAAACAAAAGAGGAAATCGTTATTCCCGCATCAAAAGCCCCAGTATTTAAAGCAGGCAAGGCTTTAAAGGACTCCGTACAGTAAAGTTAAAACCGGGTATAACCCGGTTTTTGCTTTATCTGGGCATCTTTTTTGCCTTTTAGCCCCTCTTATGCCGGCTAGATGGACCCAAACTTGTGGAGGTATTTATGCGTCTTGATAAATTTTTAAAGGTTTCAAGGATTATAAAAAGAAGAACTGTTGCCAATGAAGCCTGTAGTGGTGGCCGTGTCCAGATAAATGACAAGGTTGCCAAGCCAGGCAATACTGTAAAGGTAGGAGATATTATCAGCATACAGTTTGGCAATAGTCAAAAAAGATTTGAGGTTTTAGACCTAGTAGAAAATGCCCAAAAGGACCAGGCTAGCTCCCTATATAGAGAGCTCTAGTTTTTGGCCTTTTACTTAAATAAAACAAACATCCATTTTAGATTAAATTCTTTTCTTATATAATTCATTTATGTTCTTCCTTATTAGTCGGGCCCTTGGCCTGGCTCTTTTTTTGGTCTGTATCGGCTCTAGGTCTTTGGCACATAATAGTATAAAGGCAAAAATGCTTTACGATTGCTTAGCAAAGAACTATTTAAGGAGCCGATGATTAATGTTTAATGGGAATAAAAATAAACTAATATGCCTATTACTTGTTCTTACTATAGGCTTAGGCCTTTGCCTGTCAGCATGTAGGAGAGATAAAGGACCAGATACTGATGACAATGGTCTAGGCAGGGATGAGCAAAAGGGCCAGGACCTATCTGAGGACAAGGCAGGGGAGGGGGAAAAGCCTGCCCTGCCAAAGCAGCTAGAGGCCAAGGACAATACAGAGCCAAAGCTAAAGGTTTATATAGCCGAGGAGAAAAGAGTAAAGGAGATGGCCTTTGAGGACTATGTGGCAGCTGTAGTAGGAGGAGAGATTAAAAATGACTGGCCCATAGAGGCAATCAAGGCCCAAGCAATAATAGCCAGGACCTTTGTTTTAAACTTTATTGAGGAAAAGGGTCAATCAAAATATGGGAATGCCCATGTGTCTACAGATATTGAAGAGGCCCAGGCCTGGGACCAGGAAGCAGTAAATGAAAGTATTAAAAAGGCTATAAATGACACCAGGGGCCAGGTAATAGTCTATAAGGGCCGCTTTGCTAGGACCTGGTTTCATTCCAATGCAGGTGGCAAGACCGCAACTCCTGTTGAGGGCCTAAACTTTAAGGACCAGGCCCCTCCCTATATACAGGTGGTTGATTCCCCTGATATGACAGAGGCCGTAGAGGCCGATGCAAAAAGCTGGGAGGCTAGCTTTAGCAAGGCCAAGGTCCTAGAGGCCCTAAAGGCTGCAGGAAAACCAGTAGAGGACTTTAAAAGTGTTTCCATAGGCGAAAAAGGCCCCTCAGGCAGGGCGGTTACTATAGCCTTTGATGATACCAAGGTATCTGCGGCCGAGCTTAGGCTTGCCCTTGGTACAACTGATATGCGGTCAACCCTTTTAGATAGCATTAGCCTAGAGGGGGACAGTCTAAAGATGTCTGGCAAGGGATACGGTCATGGGGTAGGTATGTCCCAGTGGGGGGCCTACAACATGGCACAGAATAAAAAGACAGCAGAGGATATTATAAACCACTATTACAAGGATATTGACATAGTAAAGCTATGGGACTAGGCCTTTTCCCATCTTGTTTGTAAATAAACAGAGGCTATAAAAAGTCTAGCTAAAAAAAGTGTGGTGCAAAAATTGGGTCGGCCCCTTAAAAAGATCAAGCTTTAGGAATGTAAAAAAGTGCAGTCTCTAAACAAGGCCATTTTATAAGAACATAAAAAGTGCTGTCTCTAAAAAGGGTCGCCCTTAAAAAAACTTGTGCAGTTAGCACCCGCAAGGGTACTTTTTCTTTGTCCAAAGGATGCATATCTTGTAGGGGCCAAGCATATTATCAGATATATCTGATATTAAGCTAGCTATAGGGGGGAGAAAAAATGGTAAGGAGCTAGACGATAGGAAACTAGTCAGGAGCAAAAGTCACAGTGTCCTAATGGAGAACAGGGAAAAGGTGACCATAACAGGTGTAGAGGATGTGGATTCCTTTGATGAATCTGCAGTATTGCTTGTAACTGAGCAAGGCTTTATAACCCTCCACGGTATTGATCTGCATATAAACAAGCTAAATCTTGAAGATGGCCAGCTCATAGTAGAGGGAGAGATACTAGGACTAGAATATAGCAACCAAGAAGGGGGCAGGGGCAAGGGAGGCTTCTTTAGCAAAATGTTTAGATAAGGGGGTTAACTAGCTATGCCGTCTACCGTTAACCAGGCCTATGTTTTCTTAGCTACTGTTTATGCTGGCTTTGTGATAGGCTTTGTATATGACTTATTTAGGATGATTAGGCAAATCACTAGGCCGGGCAAGCTTGTTACGGGGCTACTTGACCTTGTCTTTTGGCTCTTGATGGCCCTTTTATCCTTTCTTGTTGTCTTTAAGGTTAATTATGGGGTAATAAGGCTATATACGATTGCTGGACTTGCTATAGGCTGGGGCCTTTATGCCTTTGTCCTTAGTCCATTTGTATTCAAGCTACTGATAGGAATATACAAGCTAGTGGCTGGCCTATGTAAATGGATAGCTAGGATAATAGCCTGGCCCTTTAAAAAGCTTTTTTTCCTGATAGGCCTTCCCTTTGGTCTGCTAAAAAAACTATTTAGGCCTATCTTTTCAAAGTCTAAAGCCCTTGTCTCTAGGATTTTTCCAAAAGAAAAGATAAAAAACATTTCCAGTTGACAGGAATTATGGTTCCTATGTAGAATATAGAATATGTATATCTGTCTACATTTTGATTCAGTTTACTCATAGATAAGTATAATACACAAAAGAAGGGTATTATTATGGCTAGGAGTAGTGAAAAAAAGCAAAAAAGGAAATACAAATTAAAGCGAAGGGCAAAAATTCTATTTGCTATGCTGATTATGGGATACCTTTTGTTTATAATGGTTGAGCAGGAGCTTGAAATTCACAAGCAAGAGCAGGCCATGGAGGACTTAAAGGCCCAAATCACCCACGTAGAGGAAAAAAACGAAATGATACGTAGGCAGATTAGGTACACCCAAACTGAAAGCTACATAGAAGAGGCCGCTAGAAGCAAGCTTGGCTGGGTCAAGGATGGAGAAATCATATATATAGAAAATAATGAATAGGGGAGGAAGTATTTCTTATATGTCTGTTGAGGTTGGACAAATACTAGAGGGAACTGTGTCAGGGATAACCAACTTTGGTGCCTTTATTGAGCTGGGGTCTGGTAGGACTGGCATGGTCCACATTTCTGAGATTGCAGATGCTTATGTAAAGGATATTAATGAGTATCTAAAGGTAAATGATAGGGTAAAGGTTAAAATCCTATCCATTGACGGCCATGACAAAATAAGCTTATCCATTCGCCAAGCAGGAGAGATCAAAAAATCCACCCGTCCTGTTGAAATAGAATGGGACAAGGAGTTACAAACAAGCACTCCTAGCTCCTTTGAAGAGACCCTGTCAAAGTTTATGAAGGATAGCGAGGAGAGGCTATCTGATATTAAAAACAGAGAGTCCAAGCGTGGCGGTGGCAGTAGCCGAGGTAGGTTCTGAACAAGTACTAGTTGACTAGTAGGGCTTTTACCAAAAATAACTATTGACTTAATCCGTCTCATATTATAGAATATACATCGTTGTCATAAAGATAGACTTTATGACAAGTTGACGCGGGGTGGAGCAGCAAGGTAGCTCG
>JGI24709J26583_10000184_pt1 | contig 50228 bp, 40 predicted proteins | sample BioPla2DNA1_FD_26583 | JGI IMG/M metagenome (IMG submission 26583) | reverse complement strand
CAGGAAGCGACCACCGCGTCTACCAGCTCGTCGCCTTCCGAGAAGACCACGGTCTGCGCCCTATTCCAATCGGTCGCCACCGCGTAAAAAGGAACCTGTAGCTCCTCGAAACTACGTGCCCTCAAGTTCTTCTTGAGGAAGCCGTGCAACCCAGTGCTTTTAAATAGTCCCGTCTTTGGGATAGCCAGCTCCGCGAACTCCCTGAACTCCTTCTCACGGAAAAGGTCAAGGATCTCTTCAGGGTGGTAACCATCCGCGTAAAACACGCCCGCCAGTGAGCCAGCGCTCGTACCCGCGATCACATCGGGTTTCAACCCGCACTTCTCCAGCACTTTTAAAGCTCCAAGATGTGCGAACCCCTTGGCTCCGCCCCCACTTAACGCGTACCCTAAAAAATGGTCGTACCCTTTTCCAAAAACAGCCATGATCTATCCTTTTTTTCTGTTTACTACTACAAAAATAGATGAAAAAGTGTAATGTAGCCCTACATTACCTTCCGGGTGGTATTGTGCTCTTTTAATTCCCTCGCTAACTCCCGTGCGCTCTTTTGTAACAACGGGTGGATCACGTCGGGGGCGATCTCGTCCAGGGGGAGTAAGACGAAGTCCCGTTCGTGCATCCGAGGATGCGGAACCACCAGTCGGGGAGTGTTGATCACCCTGTCACCCGCCAATATCCAATCGATATCGATAATCCGGTCTGCGTAGCCACCCAAATCGCTCTTCTGAACCCTCCCCATCTCCCGCTCGATCTCTTGAATCACCTCTAAGAGATCCTCCGCCTCCAGGTCAGTTCTCACCTCACATACGGAGTTCACGAAGTCGTGTTCCGATGCAAAGCCGACCGGCTTGGAATAATAAAAAGCGGAAGAGGAGGTTACCCTCCCCACCCGCTCTTCAATTAGCTTGTAGGCTGACTCAATATTTTGTCGCCTGTCACCCAGGTTGGAACCTAGCGCCAAGTGGACAGTCATCCCATTTTCAGACATGGTTAATCGATGATCAGCATCGCGTCGCCATAGGCGCCAAACCGGTATTTCTCTTTGATGGCCAACTGGTAAAGGTCCATTATCCGCTCGTAACCACCAAAAGCGCAAACCATCATCAGCAGCGTGGAGTAAGGCAGTTGAAAGTTGGAGATCAAGCTATTGGTAAGCGTGAACTCATACGGCGGGAAAATGAACTTGTTGGTCCATCCCTCCCTCGGCTTGATTTGCCCGTCCGTGCTTACCGCCGTCTCCACGGCACGCAACACGGAGGTACCCACGGCGCAGATGTTATGTTGTCCCTCTTTCGCCCGGTTCACCTGATCACACAACTCCTGCGTGATGATCATCTGTTCCGACTCCATCTTATGCTTGGTCAGGTCCTCCACGTCGATCATCCGGTAGGCACCCAGCCCGTTATGCAGGGTGAGGAAGCCGAAATCGATATCTTTGATTTGCATCCGCTTCATCAACTCCCGGCTGAAGTGCAGCCCCGCGGCCGGAGCAACTACGGCTCCCTCATTCTTCGCGAAGATATTCTGGTAGCGTTCCAAGTCCTCCGGTTCCGCCGGTCGCTCCAGGTACTCGGGGATGGGCGTTTGCCCCACCTGGAACAGCTGTTCTTTGAACTCCTCGTACGGCCCATCGTACAAAAACCGCAGGGTGCGGCCCCTAGAAGTGGTGTTATCGATAACCTCGGCCACCAGCTCCTCGTTTTCACCAAAATAAAGCTTGTTCCCAATTCTAATCTTCCTTGCAGGGTTCACCAGCACGTCCCACAGGTGTTGATCGGGATTCAGTTCCCTCAACAGGAAGACTTCAATTTTCGCACCCGTTTTCTCCTTGTTCCCGAACAGGCGAGCCGGAAACACCAGGGTGTCATTGAAGATAAAGAAATCCTTCGTATCAAAGTAATCCAATACATCCTTGAAGATACGGTGCTCTACCTTGTCGGACTGCTTATGTACGACCATTAATCGAGATTCATCGCGATGTCTCGTGGGATACTTCGCGATAAGCTCGTCAGGTAGATCAAATTTAAATTGTGAAAGCTTCATACTTTTTGTAATCCTGTGTTTCAAAATCTTCTATCCATTTATGTTTTACAGCCTTGTCATGCTGTGACTGTTACTCCCGTGACCGTTATTCTCTTAACAGCCATTACCAGAGATAGCCTTATCCAAAAAGTGATCCATCTCGTCCATTTCCAAACATTGATCCAGCGTTACCTCTCCTATCCTCGTTCGCGTAAGGCCAACAAGATGGGCGCCCGAGTTGAGTGCTTCACCGATATCCCTTGCCAGAGCCCTGATATACGTGCCTTTACTGCACGTTACACGGATGGTTATCCTTGGAAGATCGCAGGCAATCAGTTCAACATTATCTATAACCAATAATTTAGGTTTTAGTTCAATCTCCTCGTTTTTACGGGCATACTGATAGGCCCGTTTTCCGTCGACCTTCACCGCCGAGTAAACGGGGGGTACCTGTTCGATGGTGCCGATGAATTGACTGAGTACCTCTCTCACCATCGCTTCCGTGATATGTTCAACGGGGTAAAGCGCATCGATCTCTGTCTCGAGGTCATAGGAGGGGGTGGTAGCTCCCAGCTGGATCTCGGCCACGTACTCTTTGGTGAGGGCCTGTAACTCCTCTATCTGCTTGGTCTTCTTACCGGTACAAAGGATCATCACGCCGGTAGCAAGCGGATCGAGTGTACCCGCGTGTCCTACCTTTAGCTTTTTAACTTTCAGCCTCTGGCGAATCTTGGCCCGTATTACCCGCACCAACTGGAACGATGTCCAGGTGAGCGGCTTGTTAATGTATAAAATCTCTCCCCCAATAAAATCCATTCTCTCAGTTCGAAAAGAGTGTGAAAAGCACCGTCGCCAGTCCCACTACGGCACAATAGATGGCAAAGTAGATCAACTTGCCCCTCTTCACGATATTGATCATCCACCTGCAGGCGATGGCTCCTGCCACGAAAGCAGCGACAAACCCGGCTATTAGTGAAGCGGGAGGAATGCCTCCCAACACATCACCTCCTTGCGCGACCACGATGGTGTCCAGCAGCGCCTCCCCAAGGATGGGTGGAATGACCATCAGGAACGAGAACTGTGCCAGCTGCTCCTTCTTATTACCCAACAGCAAGCCGGTAGCGATGGTCGTCCCCGACCGAGACAAGCCCGGGATAACCGCGATGGCTTGCGATATCCCGATGATCAGGGCATCCGACCACCTGATTGTCTCTTTCACACGAGGCCGGTAGTAGTAGGAGAACGATAAAAGAAAGGCTGTCAGCAGCAGCATACACCCCACGATAAGTAGCCCGGAGCTAAAGATCGTCTCCACCTGCTCTTTAAAAAAGAAACCAACGATGGCTATCGGTATCATCGAGATGATGATGTTGATCACGTAACGCATCTCGCTGTTCATCACCCAGCTGAAAAGCCCCTTGAAAAACCCTTTTACGAGTCTCACCACCTCACTCCATAGTACGGTTAGCGTACTAAACACCGTGGCGATATGCACCACCACGGCAAACGTGAGGTTCTCCTCGGCATCAATGCCAAACAGCGCGGAGCCGATGGTCAGGTGGCCGCTGCTACTCACAGGGAGGTATTCCGTTAACCCTTGTACGATCCCAAGGATAATCGCCTCGATAATACTCATTCAGAACAGTTTGAAGGGATGGCGTAAGGTTATTTCTCCGGTTTCTCCGATTTCCCCGGCTCTTCCGTTTTCTCTTTCGAGGGGTACAGGATGCCTGCCACCATCAGGACGAAACCTGCCAGGCAGACGACGGGTGCCACTTTAATCCGTCGGGTGCTAAAGATATCCGGTTCAAAGCCACCCTCAAAGGTGGTGCCGGGTCCCGCCATCAGCACGAAGCCTACTACAATCAGTAGCACGGCGACAGCGCAAATGATAAGGTTTGTTTTTCCTAAAGCGAAACTTTTTTGAGACATATCTATATGCAATTAATTACACGTAATAGAGGTTATCCGAATCCATCTTCAGGTACCGGTTCACCGCGAAGGCAGTAGCAATCATCGAGATCACAACGCCCAACACGATAACCAGGACGAAGGTAATCGCGAGGTAGATGTCCGAGACAATTAACCGGATATCGGCGTACTCCTTATTAAAGATAAGTAGCAGCCCGAGAATCACCAGGTCGGCAATCACCCCGGCCACGATACCCGTGACGATATTGTTCACCACGAAGGGTTTCCGGATGAATCCGCTGGTCGCTCCCACCAGCTTCATCGTGTTGATAAGAAACCGTTTCGCGTAAACGCTCAACCGAATGGTATTCCGGATAAGCGTGAACGAGATAAAGAGCAACACGGCCGCTAAAACGAGCAGCACCACCATCACCTTGGAGAGGTTGTCGTTGATCAGGTCGATGGCCTCCTGTTGATACAGCAAGTCGGCCACGTTGTTCTCCTGTCGGATTACCTGGTTGATCATGACAATGCTGTCGCTGTTCGCGTACTCCGAGTGCAAGAAGATCTCGATGCAGTCCTGCGCCGGGTTGTAGCCCAGCAGTTCTTCCGGGTCCTCCCCCAAATCCTTGATCAGTTGCTCTTTCGCCTCCTCCTTACTGATGTAGCGGGACGACAAGACAAACGGCTGCGCATCCAGCTTCTTACGGACACGGGCAATCTCGGCATCGCTCACGCTGGAGGAGAGCATCACGTTGAAGCTCATGTTCTCCTTGACGAACCTCGACAGGCCATTCCCCATGAAAAGGATCAGGAGGGTAATACCCAAAAGTACCAGCACGAGCGATATACTAATCGTGGAGGTGATCTTCGCGTTTAAAAAGCGGACGGCGGATATTTTTCTTATACCTGATTTTCTTTTGCCTGCCATGGGGTTGAAAGCCTTTTTCCAAATGAACTTGCAAAGTAATGAAAATTATCCCAGAAAACGGGATTTAACCGGAAATAATAAGGCAAAAAAACTTAATTAGGCGTTAGGTTCATCTCCTTTGCCTTCTCCAGCATGAATTGGTACGCGGCGTCGCGCTCGTTGGGAATCACCCCATCGAGAATCGCGTCCTTAATAGCAGATTTTAGCAGTCCCACCTCTCGCCCCGGTGGCAGGTTAAATAGTTCCATGATCTCATTTCCATCCACGGGGGGCTGAAAGTTCCTGATTCGGTCTTTCTCTTCAATCTCTTTCAGCTTCCGGCGTACAATCCAGAAGTTATGTATAAAGCGACGCACCTTGACCGGGTTCTTCGAGGTGATATCAGCCTCGCATAGCGTCATCAGGTCCTCGATATCATCGCCCGCGTCAAACAGCAGCCGCCTCACCGCGGAGTCGGTCACCTCCTCCTCCACCAGTTGCATGGGCCGCATGTGCAGCGAAACCATCTTCCGGGTGTACTTCATCTTGTCGTTCAGCGGCAGCTTCAGGCGCCTGAAAATCTTCGGCACCATCTTCTCTCCCACGTAGTTATGGTTGTGGAAAGTCCACCCCAGCCGGGGATCCCACCGCTTGGTGGCCGGTTTCCCTATATCGTGCAGTATCGCTGACCAGCGAAGCCAGAGGTCGTCGCTCTTCTTGGCGATGTTGTCAAGCACGGCCAACGTGTGGTAAAAGTTATCCTTGTGGCCCACCCCATCTTTGGTCTCCGCCCCTTTCAAGGCGTAGAGTTCCGGGAAGATGATCTCCAGCAGTCCCGTCTTCTCCAGCAGTACAAAACCGATGGAGGGCCTGGGCGATAGGATGATCTTGTTCAGCTCATCCGTTACCCGCTCCATCGAAACGATCTCTATCCGCGCCCGGTTATCCCGAATGGCGTCAAATGTGTCGGGGTGAATATCGAAGCCCAGCTGCGAGGCGAACCGTACGGCGCGCATCATCCGTAGCGGGTCATCGCTAAAGGTGATGCCCGGCTCCCTGGGTGTGCGGATAATGAGATCCTGCAAATCCTCCAGGCCGTTAAACGGGTCGAGCAGTTCACCGTATCGCTCCTGGTTGAGGCAGAAGGCCATGGCGTTAATCGTGAAGTCCCTCCGTTCCTGGTCTTCTTGCAGTGTACCATCTTCCACCAACGGTTTACGCGAGTCGTGCCGGTAAGACTCCTTTCTGGCGCCCACGAACTCGATCTCGTAGCCGCCATGTTTGAGTTGAGCCGTACCAAACGTTTTAAAGAGCTGGACGGGAATTTTCTTGCCTTTCTCCCTACCCATTTTTGCAGCTACACGCTCGGCTAGTTCAATACCGCTTCCCACCGCCACGATATCCAAATCGGTTGATGGTCGGTAAAGGAAGAAGTCACGAACCGCCCCCCCTATCAGGTAGCATTCTAACTTCAACTCATCGGCCGCTTCACCTATTGTGCTAAATATGGGCTTCTCTAAATATCTTATTATCTCTTCCCGCGATATATTCATTCTTTTACACGTACTTTGCTAAACTCCTCCTAGAAAACGCATTTTATCTGTTACTAATTGCAAAATTACAATAATTGTACCTCAAAAGCGATTTTATGATGAATATATTTGTAAATTTGTAAAGAAGTATGGTTTTTAAATAGGCTATTTCTGACATGCGTTTTTCTGTTCAAACCGCGATTCTGTTCATTATTGCCCTTCTGTTTTTCTCCTGTTCGGGAAAAAACCGCGGGGCGAAGGAGTACCTTTCGGAAGCGAGAATTGCTTACGAGGAAAGCAACTACGCTTTGGCTAAATTAAAGATTGACAGTATAAAACTGGTTTTTCCTAAAGCTTTTGATGAAATCAACGCCGGTTTCTCCTTGATGCAAGAGGTACGCTTGGCCGAAAACCGTCGGAACATCGTCTTTTGTGACTCCATGCTGCGTGTGCAGTATGACGAACTCAAAGCGATGCTCACGAAGTTCGATTACATTCGGGACGACCGCTACCAAGAGTTTGGCGAATATTACTCAAAGGCGTACCCGCACAGCGCTTCCCTGGACAGGAATGGTTTGCGTGCCGGTGTTCGTGAAAAAGGGGCCCTCTTTATCGAAAGTATCCTGGGTGTTTCAAACGTGAAGCATAACCGGGTGAAGGTGACCGCTCAAGATGACACCTTCGCGGAGACCAATGCGGTTACCGCCGATGGGATGAACTACCGTTTTAACACGTCCGTCCGTTCCTACGAGATCGTGCGCTACATTGGTGACGATGCGAAGGGGTTGGCCCAGTTTATTCATACCATGCAGGACCAACCGCTCACCGTGCATTTCATAGGTAACCGGACGGTAACAACCACCTTGACCCGCGGTGCGAAGCGGGGCATCAGTGAGTCATACGAGCTCTCTACCCTTCTGCTCAACATCGAGCAGCTCAAGCTGGAGAAAGAGAAAAGTGAAGTACTGATCCGATACCTGGAGAGCCGGAAATGATTCGGTTAGTTCCCTTCACTGGTTCCCTTAGAAGACAACAAATATCACGTTAGGAAACTATAAAGGTTAATTTGTTAGTTCCCTTCGGTGGATTCCTTTGGAGGGATAAATCCAGGCTTTCGTTTCAAGTAGAAAATCTCGGTCTCATCCTTCGAATCCCGAACTACCTCGATTAGCTCGAACCCCTCCTTGCTCAACAGGTTAAGCACGGCGATCATCCCATCGAAGGATATGGGGCGACGGCGGTCGTCCGATATCTGGGATATACGACCACCCTGGCCATAGTCCACCCTCACCGTGATCTTGGAGCTGAGCAGGGGTCCCGAATCAGACCATACACGTATGTAATCGGTATCCAGCTCGCCGATTTTCTTTTGGTCCACGTACTGTGCGTTGACCAACGTTACCCCCCCGAGGAGGAACAGCGCGATAAGAAGAATTTTCGATTTCATAGCTAGTTTCTTTGAGTTAATTGTATTATTTACAGTGTTTTCTGTTCCTGACAGACCGTTTTCAATCATACTGGTTACGGCCGGTGTGATCGCTTACGTTGATATACATTCAGGGATACCCGGTTAATCCAGCTTTAGCACCGCGAGGAACGCCTTTTGCGGCACCTCCACGTTGCCCACCTGTTTCATCCGCTTCTTGCCCTCTTTCTGCTTCTCCAGCAGCTTGCGTTTCCGCGAAATATCTCCCCCGTAACACTTGGCCGTCACGTCCTTGCGAAGCGCTTTCACCGTCTCCCTGGCGATGATTTTGGCCCCGATGGCCGCCTGGATAGCGATATCGAACTGCTGCCGGGGAATCAACTCTTTCAGCTTCTCGCACATGCGTCGTCCGAAGCTCTGCGCGTTGTCGGCATGCGTCAGCGTGGAGAGCGCGTCTACCGGTTCACCGTTCAGCAAGATATCCAGCTTCACCAGCCTGGAGGGTCGGTAGTCATGCATATGGTAATCAAACGAGGCGTAACCCCTCGATACGCTCTTTAGCTTGTCGTAAAAGTCGATTACGATCTCCCCAAGCGGCATATCGAAGGTGATTTCTATCCGGTCGCCCGAGATATAATCCTGTCGAATCAACTCTCCCCTCTTCCCCAGGCAGAGCGTCATGATAGGGCCAATATAGGTAGTACGGGTAATGATCGAGGCCCGGATAAACGGCTCCTCGATGCGTTCGATCAGCGTGATGTCGGGCAGTCCTCCCGGGTTGTCCACCACCTTCATATTTCCTTTCTTATCGAACACGTGGTACGACACGTTGGGTACCGTGGTAATCACGTCCATATTGAACTCCCTCTCCAGTCGCTCCTGCACGATCTCCATATGGAGCAGCCCCAGGAAGCCGCACCTGAACCCAAAGCCGAGCGCGATCGACGACTCCGGCTGGAAGGTGAGGGAGGCATCGTTCAGCTGTAGTTTCTCCAGCGATGCCCGCAGGTTCTCAAAATCCTCGCTCTCGATCGGGTATACCCCAGCGAAAACCATCGGCTTCACCTCCTCGAAGCCCGCGATAGCCTCTTTGGCAGGGCGTTTCACGTGGGTGATGGTATCGCCCACCTTCACCTCTTTCGACGTCTTGATGCCGGAGATGATATAGCCCACGTCGCCGCAGGTGACCTCCTCTCTCGGCACCATATCGAGCCTAAGTATGCCCACCTCGTCGGCGTTATACTCTTTACCCGTGTTGATGAACTTCACCAGGTCGCCCTTCCGGATGGAGCCGTTCTCGATCTTGAAGTACGCGATAATCCCCCGGAACGAGTTAAATACCGAGTCGAATATCAGTGCTTGCAACGGTGCGTCAGGGTCGCCTTTCGGGGCGGGTACCCGCTCGATGATCGCCTGCAGGATATCCTCTATTCCGAAGCCGGTCTTGCCGCTGGCACGGATAATCTCCGCCCTTTCAACGCCCAGCAACTCGATGATCTGGTCCTCCACCTCCTCCGGCATGGCACTTTCCAGGTCCACTTTGTTTAGCACCGGGATGATCTCCAGGTCGTTCTCGATAGCCATGTAGAGGTTAGAGATGGTCTGGGCCTGAATCCCTTGTGCCGCATCGACCACCAGCAGTGCACCTTCGCACGCCGCGATGGAGCGGGATACCTCGTACGAGAAGTCCACGTGTCCCGGTGTATCGATCAGGTTAAGCGTGTATGTTTCGCCATTTAGCTCATACTCCATCTGCACGGCATGGCTCTTGATGGTGATACCCCGTTCTCGTTCCAGATCCATGCTGTCGAGTAGCTGCGACTGCAAGTCATCCCCCTCGACGGTTTCTGTGAACTCCAACAGGCGATCCGCCAACGTGCTCTTGCCATGGTCGATATGTGCTATAATGCAAAAATTACGTATATTCTTCATCTCATGTAACTCCTCTTCTCGTTTAAATTACCCTATTGCCGGGCACACGGGTTTTACTACAAAANCCCAGTTACCAGTTGTGGGCGGGCTCCCATTTAAAATTCCGCGTTACCGGGTGTGCGCGGGAACGGAATCACATCCCGTATGTTGGCCATGCCGGTGATAAAGAGCATCAGCCGTTCGAAGCCCAGTCCAAAACCCGAGTGCGGTGCGGTACCGAACTTGCGGGACTCGATATACCACCAGATGGGTTTGGTGTCCATACCGATCTTATTTACCCAGTTCATCAGCTTATCGTAATCGGTCTCTCGTTCTGAGCCCCCGATGATCTCCCCGATCTTTGGGAAAAGCACGTCCATCGCACGCACCGTTTTCCCGTCGTCGTTCTGTTTCATGTAAAACGACTTGATCTCTTTGGGGTAATCGCTCAATATCACCGGGCGCTTGAAGTGTTTCTCCACCAGGTACCGCTCATGTTCCGACTGCAGGTCGGCTCCCCAGAAGACGGGAAACTCGAACTTCTGTCCCGACTCCTCCAAGATTTTCACCCCTTCGGTATAGCTCAGCCGTACGAAGTCGTTATCAAGCACGAAATGCAGCCGCTCTACCAGCTCTTTATCGTACATCTTTGCCAGGAACTCGATATCATCTTTACAGTGCTCCAACGCGTAGCCAATCAGGTACTTCAGGAAGTCCTCCGCCAGGTCCATGTTGTCGTTATTGTCGTTGAATGCCACCTCAGGCTCAATCATCCAGAACTCCGCCAGGTGGCGCGGCGTATTCGAGTTCTCCGCCCTGAAGGTAGGTCCAAAGGTATATATGGCTCCCAGCGCCATGGCCCCCATCTCCCCTTCCAGTTGGCCCGAAACGGTCAGGTTGGTTTGTCGTCCAAAGAAATCCTCCTTGAAGTCGACCTTCCCGCTCTCATCCCTGGGAGGGTTGTTCACGTCGAGCGTGGTCACCTCGAACATCGAGCCGGCCCCTTCGGCATCCGATGCCGTGATGATGGGGGTGTGAAAGTAGAAGAAGCCCCTGTCGTTAAAGTACTTGTGGATCGCGTACGACATATGGTGCCTGATCCTGAAGACAGCACCGAACGTGTTGGTCCGGGGTCGCAGGTGTGCGATCTCGCGCAAGAACTCCAGCGAGTGTCCCTTCTTCTGCAACGGGTAGGTAGTTGGATCGGCCTCCCCGTAGATCTCTATCTCGGTGGCCTGTATCTCTACTGACTGTCCTTTACCCATCGATTCCACCAGCTTCCCGTTCACGTTGATGCACGCGCCAGTCGTGATAGGTTTAAGGAACTCTTCACCAAACCTAGCTACATCGATGACGACCTGCATGTTATGAATCGTGGAACCATCGTTTAGCGCCACGAATCCCACGTTCTTGTTGCCCCTGCGGGTGCGTACCCACCCCTTCACGTTCACCTCTTCACCAAAGTTCTTCAGCTGTAAAGCCTCTACTATTTTCGTTCTTTTAATCTGTTTCATAATACTATGGCACAACCTCTTACGGAAGTTTGCTATACCATTTGTTTATAATATTTCTGTTTCAGGAGAACGGTATTACCCAATAATATGAACCAACCGTTCCCCTGTTGATTGTTTCTCTCTCGTTGAGCGCCATTGCCGACTGTTAGTCGAAAGCCCCCATTCTAAGCATGTTCACCTCTTGTTCAGTGAGGTAGCGCCACTTGCCGCGTGACAGCTTTTTCTTGGTCAGACCCGCGAAGTAGACCCGGTCCAGTTTCAGCACCCTGTACCCCAGCTTCTCGAAGATGCGCCGCACGATGCGATTTTTTCCAGAATGAAGCTCGATACCCACCTGCGTAAGGTCCTCCTCCGTAACGTAGCTGATTGCATCCGCGTGGATCTCCCCATCTTCCAGTTCGATACCATCTGCGATCATCTGCATATGCTCCATCGTCACCGGCTTATCGAGCCACACCTGGTAGATTTTTCTTTTCTCGTACTTGGGATGCGTTAACTTCGATGCCAGGTCGCCATCGTTGGTGAGCAACAACACCCCGGTCGTAGCCCTATCAAGTCTCCCAACCGGGTAAATCCGCTCCGTGGCCGCGCTTTTCACCAGTTCCATCACCGTCTTGCGATTTTCCGGGTCATCGGTGGTCGTCACGAATCCTTTCGGCTTATTCAGCAGGACGTACACCTTGCTCTCCAGTTGAACCGGCTGGTTATTGAACAGCACCTCGTCGGCCCTGGTTATCTTAGTACCCAGTTCGCTAATAACCTCCCCGTTCACTTTCACCACGCCAGCCTGGATAAACTCATCAGCCTCCCGGCGAGAGCAGATGCCCGCGTTGGCCAGGTACTTATTCAGTCTGATGGGTGCGTTGGGATCAGCATTCTCCTTGTACTTGATCTGCTTGAACGGTTTTCTCTTCTTCACCTTTTTCCTGGGGTCTCCCTGTTGCGGCCTGTTACCAGGGTACTGAGGTTGATTTCCCCAGTTTCGGTTATACCCTCCACCCTGGCTCCTTTGGCCTGATTGGGTACGCTCTCCCACTCTTGGGCGACGTTTCCTCGTAGGGACCCCACCCTCGTAAGCGCCTGCTTCTCGATTCCCGTAGTCACCCCTATCGTTATAAGAACCCCTATTGGGAGCACCATACGTTCCTCTCTGTTGGTTACCGTAAGCTCCTCTCTGTTGATTACCGTACGGCCTTCTTTCCTGGTTGCCATAAGCGTCTCTTTCGCTTCCGCCATATCCTCCCCGGTCTTGCTGGTTACTATAGCGTCCCCGCTCTTGGTTGCCGTAGCTCCTTCTCTCCTGGTTACCATAACGTCCCCGGTCTTGGTTACCAAAAGAAACCCGCTCGTTTTCGTTATAGTTTCTCCTTTCTTGATTGCCATAATATCCCCTCTCCTGCTGATTCCTTTGGTTGGGATTATTCTGGCGATAAGGCCTTTCAGGTTGATAACCTTCCTGTTGTATTCTTCGACCATTGTCATAGTTCTTGTTCGAAGAAGTGTGTCTCTCATTGTTCGCGTCGTTATAACTTCTTTTGGGACGCGACTCGTCGTTGTTTGTTGTCATTGTTCTATTAACTTTTTATTTACACTTAAAACCTCACGGTTTTTTATCATCACTAAAGTTTTGATTTACAATTAGTCTATATTCCCATGTAATTGTGGGGTGTGATTCTTTTCAATTCCTCTTTTACCTGTTCGTTTACCTCCAGTGTATCTATAAACTGCCCGATGCTTTCTTTCGTGATCCGTTCATTTGTACGCGTTAACGCTTTCAGTGCCTCGTAAGGCTCAGGGTAGCCCTCGCGGCGTAAAATGGTCTGTATTCCCTCGGCCACAACCGCCCAGTTGTTCTCCAAATCCTTGTTGATAGCCTCTCGGTTTATTAACAATTTATCGAGCCCTTTTGTTGTACTTTTTATCGCGATAAGCCCGTGCGCCATGGGCATCCCTATGTTGCGGGTCACCGTGGAGTCGGTTAGGTCACGCTGCAGGCGCGAGATGGGCAGCTTGGAAGCAAGGTGCTCCAGCAGCGCGTTAGCGATTCCCAGGTTCCCCTCCGCGTTTTCAAAGTCGATCGGGTTTACCTTGTGCGGCATGGCCGATGAGCCCACCTCACCCTCTTTAATCTTCTGCTTAAAGTAGTCCATCGATATATATTGCCACATGTCGCGGGTAAGGTCAATCAGTATCGTGTGCAGACGTTTCATCGCGTCGAATGAAGCCGCAAGCGCGTCGTAGTTTGAAATCTGCGTCGTGTACTGCTCCCTTTGCAGGTTCAGCTTCTCTTTCAGGAACCGGTTCCCAAACGCTTGCCAGTCGATATTCGGGTAAGCCACGTTATGGGCGTTAAAGTTACCGGTAGCCCCGCCGAACTTCCCTTTCGCCGGGATATGTTTCAGCACCTCCAGCTGGTTTTCCAGCCGATAGGCGAACACCTTCACCTCTTTCCCGAGGCGTGTGGGCGATGCCGGTTGTCCGTGTGTACGCGCCAACATAGGAACCGTCTCCCACTCGTCGGCCAGCTTATTCAGTTTTTTCAGCACCTCCTCTATCGCCGGGATATAACACTGCTCCAGCGCATCCCTCCACATCATCGGCATGGCCGTATTGTTGATATCTTGCGAGGTGAGCCCAAAGTGGATGAACTCCTTGTACGGTTCCAGACCAAGCTCATCGAACCTCTCTTTGAGGAAATACTCTACCGCCTTCACGTCGTGGTTCGTAACCCGTTCGATCTCCTTGATCCGCTCCGCGTCAGTCATGTTAAAATCGAGGTACAAGTTCCTAAGCCGTCCGTACACCTCCTCTTTCATCCCGCTCAACGATGGTATTCCCGCCTCCCGGAGGGCGATAAAATACTCCACCTCTACCTGAACCCGGTACTTGATGAGCGCGCATTCAGAAAAGTAAGGGTGTAAATCGACCGTTTTGTCCCTATACCGCCCATCAACGGGCGAAATGGCTGTCAGTTGATTCAACATCATGATTGTTCTTGTATCTCCACCCGCTTATTCAATCTTTTGCCGTAACTACCCAACCGATAGCATCTCTCGATGATTATATCCGTGTCCGGTTACTCGATTTTTCTCGTTGTCTCAATCGATTTCATGTTAAGCGAAGCAAGTCCTCCCGCGGGTGGCACTTTTTTCAAGCTACAAAAATAGCGATAATAAAAGAGTCTTGAAAATTTATAGTAAAATATTTGCCGAAAATTTTGGAGTGAATCAAAAAGAGGTTATCTTTGCACCGCAATTTTGGGAGGCATCCCAGGGAAAGTGTTCTCAAAGCAAGGCATCCAACCGAAATGGCATCCCAAATTTCCCGGGCGTTTAGCTCAGCTGGTTCAGAGCACCTGCCTTACAAGCAGGGGGTCGGCGGTTCAAATCCGTCAACGCCCACGGTTGAAAATCAGGCACTTATCGAGGTTTCGGTAGGTGCTTTTTTGTTTGGATTAAACATAGGTTAAACATTTAGTAAAAGGTTGCCGTGTAATGCGAGAAATAATAATATCGCAATGAGTGGGAAAATCGAGCAAAAAATTGGTGTCTAAAAACACTTTTTGCATAGCTTAATGATGTTTTTCGTCCAAATAATCGATATAGTCAGAGCGCAACTCTTTCCAATCGCGGGTATCATTTAGGGCTTTACCATCAGCGATGCTACTGACGAAAGGAGAGATTTTTATATCCGCGGACGGTTCATCTCGTGTTATTAAATCAAGCTGATTTTCAACGACTTTAGATAAACTCACCTTCCTTTTGGAGGCATATTTTTTAGCACGTTCAATTACGTTCGCATTAAGCTTTAATGTTAGTTTGGCATCCATATTTGTAACAATTCAATTGTTGTACGTGTAAATATAGTAAAATTGCACGGACATAAAGACAAAATAGATGAAACAAGATGATATTTTAGTCAAGAACGGTGTTTTGTATATTTATGATGATTACGAGGAAGCCGTTTTCAAGTTCACGGGAATGGGTAAAGGAAATTACTGTGAGATAAAATTCAGGGGTGAAAAACCGTATAAAGCAGAATGTACGACCGATATAGCAACACAAGCGTATTTAGGAGGGGAGATTATCACGAAAGAGGAATACGAACGATACTGAAACATCGCAACGGACAAGGCTGACAGAACTACCTTCACTGAATAAACCGAAAGTCAAACCGTAGTCCTTATCCGGATCTATCACTGCTTCAAAGCGTTTACCTTCACTAGTTTCAACTATTACATCTATTTTTTTCTGAATTTCAGAATATTTCATCTTCACCTTGATTAGCGTCTCACAAAGGTATTGAAAGTAATACCATTAACAAAATAAAACAGGCAAACTTCCGCAAAAAATAAGCCGGCATCTCTACCGGCTGGAACGGCGGGCCGTACTTAATCATTACGGACACCCCCGCACGGCAAATATACAATATTTTCCGACAATTATTTTGTTTTGTAGAATTCTAAACAAATTTGTATTTTTGTACTGGTCTTTGACCACCAATTCTCTTAACGCACTGTCGGGGCTTTAAAGCTCGTGAGAATACAAGATAAGCTGAAATGCTTATTGCGGGAGTAAGAGGTAGGTTTTACAACTTACCTCTTGTTTTTCCATCTAAAAATTTGTTTTAAAATATATCAGGAAAAACAGTAACTTTACGGAGATAAATAAACATAAGTCTTGCCTACAGCAAATTCAAATGAGCAACTTAGATTACATAGTCAAAAACTACGAAGAGGGAAATGAGATTTACATCATGGATGATCTCGAAGATATAGCTGTTCGGTATGCTCCGACTAAAGATGGCTATGAATGTTATGCCAAATTTAAAGGAGAAGCAGAGTATAAAATATCCGAACACTCCAATGTGGTGGCGAGGGCCGACATGGGCGGTACTATAATGACAAAAGCGGAATACGAACGATATTAAAACATCGCAGCGGACAAGGCTGTTAGCACATGAAACAAGGTGGTGGGATGCGTGTGGCTGACCAGATGTTTTGAAGAGAGGGTAAAACCTCTCTTTTTTTACCGAAAATCAGTCAGACAATGACAATTGTAACGAAACCTTTGCAAGTTTAATTAATAGATACAACGTTAAGGTTAGCTCTTTCCCGTTGTCGGTCGTGATACTTTTTATGGCACCCATGAAGGGCGTCATCATGGCCACGACTTTTGGCCAGGCCTTCAGCGTTCTTCCCTTTTTTCAGCTTCCTCATCAGCAGGTAATCCTTGCTTCTCTCCACGAGGGTGACGATGGCACCCTTGCCATTTTTCCTACGATGTTCCCCGAGTGTTTTTCATGATCCTGGCTTTATAGCCTCGAATCATTTACACTTCTTAGTAGAATTCACGGATAATTTTACTTTCTCTTATTGTCCGGAAATCTTTCTAAGACATTAAACATTTTAGTTTATCTTTGCGAGACAGCCTTTTTTAAACGTTTCATGATAATAAATACTGATATTAATATATTGGGCGGATTGCCTGATATCAACCTAATTAATGTGTTTCTCGAAGATACACCTGCCCCTTTGGATTCAGCAGGCGGACATAGGTCTTTCACCTCGATCAGGACAGATAGAGCCGTAAAACGTTTTGAAAGCGCTATAATCGGTACAATACTTCATTATAAGAACGATGAAGTTAAATCAATGCTGACTACATGCCTTCGCTCAGAAGGTATTACCGCGGACAGCCTTCATCTTCTTTTCTTGAATTCTTCACGAAATAACGACCTCCTTCATTACCTGAATAAGTCTGTATTCTTTCCTGCCTTATATAGTGGAAGAATAGGCATTAAGACAGAGGAGGTGACAGCATGTCTCAATGACCTGAAAAGTAGAGAGCCTGCCCTTCAAAGCTGGTCTGATACAACAATCAAAACAACCGCGTCAAAGTACCTTACTCTGTTGAAAAAATTTAACCTGCTCGAAGGATCAAAAAACAAATCGATCAAGCGTATATTTTTAAATGACAAGGTATTTGTATTATATATTTACTGGCTAGTTGCAATTGAAGGAGCAGCTAACTTGATGAAAAGCGACTGGTTAGAGTACTTTTATTTAGATCGGGACCTGTTTTTAGAAAGAGTTATGCAGAAAAAATATTCCAAATATTATAATTTGTACTACAACGGAGAGCAATTAAGAATCGAGCCAATAAAATCATATCAACAAATTTATCATGAGCTTACAAAATCCTGATCAGGTCATTTTCGACACCAAGCAATTTATAAATACGGCAAAAGGCTCTGAAATAACACAGAAAGCCAATGGCGGGAACTCTATATTGATTGTTTGCAATCCCGCCAAGGAACTCGAATTCATAAAGTCTATTTATGCTAATATGAATGACGAGAACTATAATATTATTGATCTGAATAGCCTGTTGGTGCAATTCGTAGAAGACAACAGAAGTAATCTGCCCACACTTTTCGAGTTAAGGCAAAGTTCGCTTCCTCATATTTTCAAACTACCCGATCACGAAGTTGGAAATGATTTATTCAGAACAATCATTGAAGCGATAAAAAACAGTTTTGATGATGGTAAAATACCTGTGCTAATCAATACGGGAGCACTTTACGGTAGCGGTATTGAGAACATACATATAATGGAGCACGAGGTTGTAATGAAGTCATCTTTGCCATTGATCGTTCTATACCCGGCAACATACGATGGCGAAAACCTGCTTTTTTTATCGAAAAGACCCGCGTCAAAATACCGTTGTCACATTATAAACGACTATTAATCAGACATTAGTTTTTAATTGCTATGAAGATTAAAGATATACTATCCATCGACCTGTCCGAAGACATAAAGAGTGTAATTGATATTCAGCAGTTTTCGGAAACAGAAATTATACAAGAAATCGATAACTACATCATCACCGATGGTTTAGCAAGAGAGTATTCTAAATTTGTTTCTACATTCACATCCAACATTCTTGAAACAGGTGTTTGGATTTCCGGTTTTTACGGATCGGGGAAATCCTATTTTGGGAAACTGCTCGGCTATTTATTGAACAACCGAATGCTTGCAGGAACACCCGCAAGAGACCGAATATTGCAACGTTTCACAGGTATTGACGATGAAGCCCTGATTATAAACAATATACGCAGTTTAAACGCTTACAACTGTCGGGTTGTATTTCTGGATGTTGCTAAGCAAGACACAACGAAAGGACTTGCCTATACCTTGTACAACAGCTTTTTAAGCACGTTGGATATCCCTGCTAATGACTATGGAATATTCCTTTATCAGTTGATGGTCAACGCAAACATTATGAATGTCTATGAATTTGTGGACAGGCGGTTGGGACTTAACTGGGAAGAAATCAGACATGATTTTATTCAATACACCAAAACCATCAAAGAGATTTACATTAAAGAAGGAAATAGTGAAACTGATTACAACAACCTGCTTACATCTATCCGCAGGGATATAGATCAGTTTAGTTCTACCCGATTGAGTGAGGAGTTAAGTAAGTACCTGCAAATCGTAAAAGACGAAAGAGTGGTGTTTATTTTCGATGAAGCTAGTGAAGCCATAGGACAGAAGAAGTTTACATTGCTTGATCTGGAAGGGGTTAGCGAGTCGCTTACTTCGTTAGGAAATAAAGTATGGACTATTGCCATTGCTCAGCAACGATTGGATGAAGTAATCAGCAATTCAGGCCTTAATAAAGCTCAATTAACGAAAGTAACCGATCGTTTCAAAACAAAAATTCACCTTGAATCCACGGAAGTAGATATAATCATTAAAAACAGGCTCTTAAAGAAAACGGATGAAGGATTAAAAGCCTTAAGCGATAATTACGATAATCATTCCGGGGCTATTGCCGAGCATGCTGCACTGATAGGCGCGGGAGTTTCCAAAACAGACAGTTTGGAAACCTATTCGACCTATTATCCATTTTATAAATCTCAGTTCGATCTGCTTCAAAACTTCTTGTTTGGTAAAAAAGGACTTACATCTACAAAAGTTGCCAATCGTGGAATGATCATCACCACTTACGATATTCTAAAAAACACGCTTCAAAATAACGATTTATTTCACGTGGCCGCGGGATGGCAGATTGCATCTCATGCAGACAATAATGTTGATGTGAGGCTATCGAACAAGTATGAGAATGCGGAAAGAATTTTAAGGGAAGAAGGTCTGAATATATCCGGTCGCAAACTGCTGGAAACAATCAACTTTCTTTATGTGGCTGAAATGGTGCCAACCACTTTGCCAAATATCGTGAAGTCCTACTCCACCGATCCAGAACAATACCATAATTATCAGGGTGATATTGAAGAAGCTTTAGACATTCTCACGGAAGCCAAGGTATTGCTCGATACAAATAAAATGTATCGAATTACATCCGATATTGAACAACGATTGTTGGATGAAATGAAAGGCTACACTGTACAACAGTTTGTCAAGAAGAACCGTGCGGTAAAAGCTTATAAAAGCTCTTCATTTGTCAGTCAGCTCTCAAGAGTGAATGATAACGGCTTGCAGTACAGTTTCTACATCACCACGGAAAATGACGATGAACTGACTTCGCCACCAATGAAACAGTTAAAAATTAAGATAAAAACCTTGTACAGTTTTGATGACCGAAGTACAGAAGTGGAGAATTTGAAAATGCAACACCAAAACGACAAAGATCTGATGTGGATTGTTCCTGACAATAAAGATTTCAGGGAATTGGACAAGCTTATAGACGAGGTGGAGCGAATTGGTTATTTGGAGGAGCGTTACACGGATCCCAACTCTGAAGAAGGGCGTATAATGTTGAACTTTTTAGCTTCCAAAGCCGAGAAAGAGAACCGGATCAACAAGTTGATAGATGAAGCGTTGATAAACTCCATAGCTGTTTACCTATACAACACTTTCCAATTAAACGATGAAAACTGGCAAACAACTCTTCAAGCACAGCAGAGACAGATTATCCAAAACGTTTTTTACAAACGGTTGTCATCACAACTGGACGAAAAGGTAGCATTAAGCGTAGTAAGAGAAACAAATAATGCCAAACTACGCAACTATTTCAACGGTCCCGATTTCCAATTTTTCGATGCGCATGGCAATTTTGTGGGCAATAATCTTGTAGTAGTGGAAGAGATTATTAACAAGATACGAAACACCTTTGTGGATGGTGCAACCATTGAGAAAGAGCTGGAAATGCCGCCAACCGGCTATACCTTCGGTACGGTAAGCTCTACGATGGCTGCATTGCTGCGGGCAGGCAGAGTGATCGCCAAATATAACGGGAACAACATATTCTCGTGGAGAGATCCAGGTGTACAAAGTATTTTCGGTGCTGCAAGGGAATTTCGTAAAGCTTCATTTAAAGAAGTATCGAAAACACTCTCCACTTTAGAAAAACAAGAATTAGCTCAATGCTTGCTTGATATTGAAGTAGAGAAGTACATCAACAGAAAGGTGAATTACAACACCAACGATTTTGAGTTGATGAATGCCGTTCGTGATCTGGCAAAGCATTTCACCGACAAAGTAAAACTGTTGAAGGATATGGAAAAAGAGTTCGACAAACTTTTTCCGGATATGGAAGAAAAGAGAGAATTCCTTCTCAACTATACAGGAGCCATTAGCGAAAATAATTACATCGATCGTGCTAATGATTTTTTGAGCAACAAGACGGTTTTTGTTGATCATATTCGCGCGATTGAAAAAGTAGAAAAATTCATCAAAAACAACCTGCCGAAGGTAAAGGGCTGGAAATTATTTGTATCGGATGTGGCGGAAGAGTTGAATAAAGCGGCTCAAACCAACGATACCATTGCACAGCACACTTCTGTTTTTGACAATCTCTACTCTCAAAATATCGTGGGCAATTTTGCATCTTTGCAACAAACTACGCAGAAAATCAAAGATGAATACCACAGCTTGTTTTCAAAATCAGTTGATGAACTTTCCAAGAAATACATCCAATTAAAAGCCGATGTAGAAGCTTTGATCAGTGAAATAAACTTACTCCCCGAGGGATTAAACACACAAGCATTACAGAAAGCCAACGCATTGCACCAATACGCATCCCAACGCGCTAATACAACTGTTTCACTCGATTTTGATGTGAAGGATAAAAACAGCCTGTTCACCTATTCCGAAGTGCTGTCGTTTATCGAGTTGTACAGCAGCAAAAGCATCGAAGTCGACATTATCCGGGCAGGACTTGTCAGGGAAGCGCCAACAAAAACAGAAATTCCGACAATCGGGGGTGTTGCGGAAATGCCCATTAGTGCGCCTAAAGTATTTAATTCCAAATTACCGGGCAGAAAAGTCAAAGTTTCGGTTTACAAGCATTGGTTACAGAAGGAACTTCAAAAACTGGCATCCCTATCCGATAACGACGAAATAGAAATCAATTAAATTATCCACTACGATTTCCTTCCAAGAAATTAGGAGTATCTATGAAACTATCAGAACATACCGAACATATTCGTCTATTAATAGACCGTGCATTTAGAAACCGATTGGGCAGAATGGGTATTCACGCAGACCGATTGGTGGATGCTGATCTTATTCCGCGAGAGTATAAAACCGACCGCCAACGGATGGATGGCATTTTCGAGGTGTTTCGTTTGGAAACCGGAACGCACGAGGCTGCCTATGAAAAAATGGTGGAAGAACTCACTTTTACCCTTTTCAATAGATTAACTGCTATCAAGATGATGGAAGCGCATACGCTGTTTCCCGAAATCATCACACGGCGTGAAATGCACGGCGGGCGTTCATTCTCGCATCTGGCTTGGTTGGAGCAATATCCCGAGCAACGACAAGAAGAGAACGAAGGATTAATTCCTTTTATCGAATATGAATTTGAAAAATTAGCCAATGAAATCCCCTTGTTTAGCATCTCATACCCTTTTCATCTGCTACCCACTTCCATTGAACTGAAAGATATTATTTCTGCTTTCAACGCCGTGGAAACCGACCCACAAGTGGAAGAAAATATCTGGCAGAGCGACGATGTGATGGGCTGGCTCTATGAAAGCTACAACAACCGGAAAAAAGCCGACCACAAGGCAAGCGGCGAAAAAACCGAATACAACAAAGTAAGCATTCAAAGCCAAGTTTACACGCCGCGCTGGGTGGTAAAGTTCTTGGTGGACAACAGTCTGGGAAAACTCTATCTGGAAATGTATCCCGATAGCGAGATAAAAAAGGAATACAAAATAGCACGTGCTCCCGAAAAACAGATACGTGAACCAAAACCGCTCACCGAAATACATCTGATAGACCCTGCAACCGGATCGGGGAACTTCCTGCTATACGCTTTCGATCTATTTTACGATCTCTACCTGGATCAGATAGAAAACTACGGAGCCGATTACGACGAAAACCAAATAGCCAAACTGATAATAGAAAACAACCTATACGGTATTGATCTGGATAATCGTGCCGTGCAATTGGCGCAACTCGGCTTATACATCAAAGCCAAACGGCGAAAACGAAGCATTCGCATTGAGCATTTCAACGTGGTGAGTTCCGACTTCTGGCTGCCCGAATACGAGCAGGTAAAAGAGATGTTTGAAAATGGCAACGGAATGGACTCCAAACAGAAAGAGATTATCCAAAATATCTGGACAGACTTGCAGCAAGCCTATAAATTTGGTTCGCTGATACGGTTGGAAGAGAAATTAAACATCCATTTGCACGGATTACAAAAAGACCGCATTACCCTATTTGCCGAGCAAGAGATAGAAAGTTATGAAAAATTTCGTGATGATTTTTTCACAAACCTGCAACGTGCCGTAACCCGATATGCTGACAAGCAGGGACACACATTCCTGAATATACAGGCGCAGGATGCCATTACTTTTCTACAAATACTGACACAGAAATATGATGTGGCAGTGGCCAACCCGCCTTATACCGATAGCAGTGATTTTGGACCCGAATTGAAAAAGTTTATCGATGCTAATTACAGGCAACCGTATAAATTCAATACCAATCTTTATGCTTCGTTTATTAAAAGATGTATCGAAATAGTTGATGAACAAGGGAAACTTGCCTTAATTCATCCTTTGACATTTATGTATATCAAATCATTTGAAGATGTACGAAAATATATTATTGAACATTTGCATATCAATGTTTTTGTGGATTATGGATTAAGCAATTTATTTGGATTAATAATGGTTGATCCTGCATTTTATGTTTTAGAAAAAACAAAAACAAATGACACTGCTTGGTTCATCTCTTTAAATCAATATACACGAACACCAAACGAAAAGTACAAGATGGATTTTTGTTTGAAAGCATTGGATGATTATATAAAAAACCGCCCCAATAAACACAATATTTCCCTTCCCCAATCGAAACTTAAAATTATTGACGGATGGCCCTTTATCTATTGGATTAGTGATGAGTTTAGAGAAAAGTTTAAGGGAAATGCATTAAGCGATAAATTTAATATCGCTCAAGGGCTTGCAACAGCAAATAATGATAGGTTTTTAAGATTTTGGTGGGAAACAAAAAGTGATGATGGTAGAAACAAATGGTTCAATTATTCAAAAGGAGGACCTTATAATAAATGGCTTGGAAATAATTGGATTGTAGTAAATTGGGAAAATAATGGTTTTGAAATAAAAAACATTAAAGATGAAAATGGCAAACAACGATCACGTCCACAAAATGAAAGATTTTACTTAAAAGAAGGTATAACATATACGGCAAGTGGTTCGAAAGGTGCTTCTTTTAGGATACATCCAACAAATTCCTTATTTGATGTGGGTGGTTCTTGTATTTTTCCAACAAAAGATTTTTTTAATATTAGATATACGATTGCTTTATTAAATTCCAATTTATCTTTTTATATTTTAGGCTGTTTAAATCCAACTGTCAACACACAAGTCGGTGATCTTCAAAGAATACCTTTTGTTATCCCTTCAAAAGAATTAGAAGAAAATATATCTTTATTGGCTTCAATTAATATTGACATAAAAAAAGAATTATGTACCTATTCAATTATTGAAACCAATTTTGATAAAAATCCGCTAATCGCATTTTCCGGTAACACTCTACAAGATCGTGTACATGCCTACTTAAACTACGAAAATAGGCAGTTGTCGCTTGTGCTGCTTAATGAAGCCGTAATAGATGAACTGATCTATGAAGTGTATGAGCTAAGCGAGGAAGACCGCCGGCAGGTGGAAGCTAAAATGGGATTGGCTGTGGGTGCACTTCCTATTACTGCAGAGGCTCGGGCACTTTGGCAGTCGCTTAGTAACGAGGAATTAGGAATTTCGGAAGAAATCCGTGAAATATTAAATAAGCATATCGCCGGACTAAGTGAAATAAGCTACGATGAGGAATTTAAGCGGAATATACTTGCAGAAATGGCATCGCTCTATCTGACTAATAATAATCTGGAAGAGTTCTGTATCCGCAACCAAGTAAATCCGCTGGATGTTACGCTATGGTTTAACCAACATAAAGTGGTTCCGCGGGCACGTGCCGCACAGATAGCGTTGGAATTTTTGGCAGATGCATTCCGCACTATCCTGATGCAGGATGATGACGGTATTGTGCCATTGGTTGGTTTGCCGGGGGAAACACGCCTGCTGGATCGTTTGGAGCAACACTGTATGTCGCAGGGTTTTACATCGGCGCAGTTTACGCAGTTGGATGGTCTGCTCGGTCGTCCGCTGAATGAGTATATCGAACAACATTTTTTCCGTGATCTATCGGATCGTTTAAACCTGTTTATGTACCTGCCTAAAACGCCGTTTATCTGGCATTTGAGCAGTGGCGTTAATCAGGGCTTCGAGGCGTATGTCATTATCTACAAGTGGAACCGTGACAGCCTGTTTAAGCTGAAATCTAACTACATCAGCAAGCGTAAAGAGAATTTGGAGTACCGACTTATTCAGCTTCAAGGCGCAGAAACGGCACAGGCACAAAACGAGCGTGAGCTAATTCACTTGCAGCTTCGGGAAATAGAACTTTTCACTGCCAAGGTTGACGAACTAATAGCCGAAGGCTACAATCCGATTCTGGATGATGGTGTGGGTAAAAATATTGCACCGCTGCAAAAGAAAGGAATGCTGAAAGCCGAGGTGCTGAAATCAACAGGCAGAAAATCGCAGTTGGAGAAATACTTAAACGCGGATTGGTAGAGGGTGAGATTGTATTTTTTGTCACAAATTCAGATTAGATTTGTGATAAAATAATCGACTTTTTAAAGCGTGGACATTTACCTGAATAAAAAGAATTATATTATAATTTACTAATGCTTGCTTTGTCGCAAATATTTACTACATTTGCGACATATTCTATTAAAAAAGCAAATGAAAAGTATTGAAGAAAAGATATTTACAAAAATAAAAAAAGCGAGGAGGGGTACGCTATTTTTTACAGATGATTTTCTGAGTTTTGGTACTGCAAAGTCAGTGTCAAAATCTTTGGAAAGAATGGTGGCGGAAGATAAAATATCGAGAGTAGCCCGTGGAATTTATGCACGTCTTGAAATACATCCGGTTTTAGGAGAATTAGCTCCAAGCACAGAGGCAATAGCCGAAGCAATCAGTAAGCGGGACAAAGCACGCATAATGCCGACCGGGGCGTTAGCACTCAATGCTCTTGGCTTATCCACGCAAGTACCTATGAATGTGGTTTACTTAACAGATGGTTCTCCACGAACAATAAATTTAGGAAAGAGGAAAATTATTTTCAAGAAAGCTTCACCTAAAAATCTTTCTGCAATAGGAAGGATTAGTGGTTTGGCTATTCAGGCACTGAAAACAATTGGGAGAGATAATGTTACAGAAGAAGAAATTCAAATTATCTTAAAACAATTAGAAAAAGAAGATCAATATAGATTAGAACACGACATCCTTCTCGCTCCGGAATGGATAAGAAAAATTATGCGCCAAGCAATAAAATAAAGAAACAGATGAATAGGTGGATAGCTGAATCGGATGAAACAAAGAGGAAGGCTTATATTCAGATAGCTGAAAAAGTCGGCATGTCTCCTTTTGCCGTGGAAAAAGACTGGTGGGTTACACAAACCCTATCCATTATCTTTGAGATGGAAATCGGTCAACATCTTATTTTTAAAGGTGGCACATCGTTGAGTAAAGCTTTTAATCTGATAGAGCGATTTTCGGAAGATATAGATCTGGCCGTGGATCGTGGGTACTTTGGCTTTACCGGAGTACTTGGCAGAAAAGCAAGAGAAAGGTTAAGAAAAGCATCGGGAAAGTACGTGGATGAGGTATTTTATCCGGACTTGAAAGGAAAATTTAAGGAAAAAGGATTTCATAACGTCAGGGTCGAATTGGTTGAAGAAGTTGAAAGCGATAAAGACCGTACTATCAAAATTTTCTATCCAAATGTAATTGCTTCACCCGGCTATTTGGAACCGAAGATACAGCTGGAAATCGGTAGTCGTTCACTTAAAGAACCATTTTCGCTTCAACCCATTTCATCGCTTGTGGATGAGGTTTATCAAGAAAGTGATTTTGCACAAGATCCATTTCAAGTACCTACGGTAAATCCGGAACGCACGTTTTTAGAAAAAATATTCCTGCTTCACGAGGAGTTTCAACGCCCTGCCGAAAGGATGAGAGTGAATCGACTGAGCCGTCATCTATACGATATTTTCAAGCTTTCACAATCACCTTACGCAGAAAAAGCATTTGGTGATCCCGAGTTGTATCAGACAATTGTGGAGCATCGGTACAAATTTAATCGGATCGGGCATATCGATTACAATTTACATCAGCCCCTAACCATCAGCATAATTCCACCGGAGCCGGTAATTGCAAAGTGGAAAGCAGATTATGAGATAATGCTCGAACAGATGATCTATGATGAAAATGCGCCATCGTTTGATAAACTGATAAAAGAGTTGAAGCAATTGAACGACAAGATAAATTCGCTGGATTGGATATTTGAGTTTGATTTCTCAATTAAAAAGTAATATGACAGTATATGCTTGACGCAAAATAAACAAGACAGACTATATCGTAACAAGATATGACAGACAAATGGTTTTTACAGGAGCTGGAACAGCAACTAAAACATCGGAATAGAGCGGTTATTTTAGACCCGAAAGGAAAGTGCAGCTTTTTATTGCCTTTACTCGAAAAGAAGGGATATAAACTGTTCAAAAACAATGTAAACTATACCGAACAATGGCAGAAAGTGCAGGAAGAGCTGCAATTCCGTTACGAGGCCGAAACAGAGTATAAGGATACACCTGTGGTGTTCTATATGGTGCGTGAACAGAACAAGTTAAGCTTCCTGTTCGATTACTGCTTTACTCATGGCTGTGTAGATTTAAGTAACCCGGTAGAGTGGCTGAAAACAAAACTGTTCAAAGCTACCGGTCTGCAGGTACCCTTGGACACACCTTTGCTGATGGTTGCTGCTAAAATTGGAATTGGGAAAAGCCTGGAATGGTGGAAGAAAATTTTGCAAGGACTGGAAGAACTTATTTCCATCGAAGAAGAATTGTTGCCTTTCCTTCACGAACCTGAAAGCTATCTGAATTCGAAAGACAAAGATATCAGCCGATTGATACAAGAGAAAATTTTTAATCTTATCGGTCAGCCTTTTATTCAAAAACCGCCTAAAACCTTGGCAACAGAAGTAGCCAATTACCTATTCAACGGTTTGATCAACAGCTCTATTTCAGAAGAGCTGATGAATGTTTATCTAAAATGGGTGGACAGCAGCACGTACAGCAGTTCGCTGGAACAGTACGTTTCGCAGTATAAGATTGATAGTGACACTAACGTGTGGGCTGTAAATCCCAATCACTGCTTTAATGCTATCGACAGAGAAGCGTTAAGGCAGATTTCAGCCAACTTACGAAACAGATCTTACGTGTCTGAGAAACTTCTGAAAGTAAGACAACGAGCATCCGCTTACAAAGTTAAAAAGTTTGTACCGGTGTGGTGGCAGGATGTAATTACACTGCTGGAGTTTGACGGCAAAGGTCTGTCCGCTTGTACAAATCTGGAAGAAGTAATTGATTTCTACACACGAGATTTTTCGAAGGTTGACAGAGCAATACGCAACCTGTATGCATCGTTTTTGCAAGAAGAAGAGATAATTCGTCCGCTACAAGAATATTACGAAAATCTTAACCGAGAATTGTTAGACAAATGGTTTGAATATACTTCTGAATATAAACCCGGGCAGCAAGGCTATTTAGTTGATTTATTCAAGAATGCCAAACCCGGAATAGCAGTTATTGTTGGTGATGGTATCAGGTATGAAATGGCTGATTTCATTGCAAACACATTAGAAAAGAATTTCAAAGTTAAAAGAAATACAATGCTTGCCGATATCCCTTCGGAAACCGAACATAACATGTCGGCTCTTTATGTGGGCAACAACGAAGTATTGAAGCTTCACAAAGACCGGGAAAAGAAATTGGCTGAGCTATCGGGAAAAGAGATCACTTTCGATAGTTTAGAAGCAGTTCACTACGGATATAAAGCAGATTATCTGATTTTGACCTATAGAGATATTGATAGTGTTGGAGAAAAATTACAGCAAGGGGCCATCAAGGTTTTCAGCGAGTTTGAAAAGAAAATTATTGATACAATCAGTTTGTTGTTGAAAACTGGATACAGAGAAGTTCATTTAATAACAGATCATGGATATGTACTTACCGGATTGCTGGACGAAGCGGATAAAATAGATCCGAAGGTTACCGGAAAGAATAAAGTAGGCGAAAGATTTATTCGCACCGTGGAAAAACAATCGAATACCGATTGGATTAATTTCAACAGGAAGTACGAAGAGTATAATTATGTTGTAGTAGCCAAAAATCACAGGCCTTTCAAGTCGAAAGGTGTTTACGGCTACTCACACGGCGGGTTTACACCACAGGAAGTGATAATTCCTAACTTCAGGTTCTCTAAAATAAAAGAGACTATTCCCGGCCTGGAAGTTAAAATAGTCAATAAACAGGATTTAAAAGAAGTAACGGGAAATATATTTGCAATCAAAACGAAAGCATCCAAGACAAAAGGAGATCTTTTTTCGGCAAGTCGGAAAGTGCAACTGTTGCTGTTTGCAAATAACAAACAGATCAGCACAAGCAGTATTCATACAATTAATGCTTGTGGATCATTTACAGTAGAGTTTTCATTTGGTGACAACGAACGTGTTACAGCTTCCCTGATTGATGTAGATACGGCAGAACAACTGGACAGCGTTGTTATTAAGAAGTCAAAAGCAAGAGACCTTGGAGGGTTGTTGTAGTATTTAACCAAAGCCAATAAGTAAAAAAGTTATGATAGTTTTAGATGATTTAGATAAAAAAGCATTAGACCTTTTCAGAGGGTTTGTAGTAAAAAAAGACCTTGTGGGGATAATTAAAGGAGGAGCGAACGTACCCGCTTTCGTGTTGGAATTTCTCTTGGCCAATACCACAAGCACAGAAGACGAACAGAAGTTGCAGGAAGGTATGGAGAACGTGAAAACCATCCTTCGCAATCACTATGTCAATCCCGAGGAGAGCTCGCTCATCCAGTCCAAACTACGTGAAAAAGGGCGGTATAAGATCATTGACAAAATATCGGTTGAGCTTGATCCACAAAGAGACCGATACTGGGCGAATATAAGCAACAGCAACATAAAAAAGGCGAATATAAGTGATGATTTGGTGACGGCACACGAGAAGCTGCTTTTAGGAGGTATTTGGGCAATAATTGAGATGGAGTATGATCCGATGATTACAATCGGAGCAACAGTTTTCCCATTTGTTGTGAAAGATATTAAACCTATTCAGCTTTCAAATTTCGATAATACGAGAGTAATCGAAAAAAGAGCCGAGTTCACCAAGGATGAATGGAAAACCTTATTGCTTAGAAGTGCAGGGTATGAACCAAGCAGTGAAGGCTTTAATGATCGGATACTGGATCTCTTGCTGTGCCGTTTAATCCCCCTGGTGGAAGCCAATTTCAATATGGTGGAGCTTGGACCGCGCTCATCCGGAAAGTCTTACATTTACAAGGAAATCACGCCCTACGCCATTCTGATTTCAGGTGGTCAAGGAACAGTTGCGCAGTTGTTCGTAAACAACACCACCGGAAGGGTGGGTGCTGTTGGTCTATGGGACGCCATTTGTTTTGACGAAAGTACCGATAAACTATTCAAAGACCGTGATGCTATTCCACTAATGAAAGACTACATGGAAAGTGGGTCATTTTCACGGGCAAAAGGTGGCGAAATCACCGGATCAGCTTCCGTGATTCTGAATGGTAACATCAACCAACCCGTAGAAACAGTATTGCAGACATCGCACCTGTTTAGTCCGCTATCAGACGAAGTAAACAGCGATACTGCATTCCTCGATCGTATAAATCTGTATCTGCCCGGATGGGAAATATCAAAATTCAGTCCGCAGAACTTCACAAAACACTTCGGATTTAGCACCGATTTCTTTTCAGAAATATTAAAGTCTCAGCGTAAAACCACCTACTACGAAGCTATCGACAAATACTTTACGCTTGGAAGCCACTTAAAACAACGTGATTCCAAATCGGTGAGAAAGATCGTTTCAGGTATGATAAAACTGCTTCATCCTGATGGTAACTACACGAAAGAAGATGTTCGGGAGTACTTGGTTTTAGCCATGGAGATGAGAAGAAGGGTTAAGGAACAGCTGAAACGTATCGGTGGAATGGAGTTTTGGGATACCAATTTCTCCTATATCGATAAAGAAACACAGGAGGAAATTTTCGTGGGACTCCCCGAAGAAAAAGGCTCAGCACTCATTGAAGCGAATCCGCTATCTCCCGGAGTTTGCTATTCCGCCACAAGTGACGGATCAAACAACACGCTGATAAAAATAGAAGTTGTAGTCTTGAAAGGAAACGGGAAAATAAGTGTTACCGGCACAAATTCGCAGGAAATAAAAGAAGATATCAAAAACACATACAATTACCTGCGTGCTAACGAGAAAAGTATTCTGCACGAAAAGCACTCGCTATCTAACTTTGACCTGAATGTACAAATAAGTAATTTGATGGGGACTACTTCGGGAGGTGGAATAGGAAGCGCGGTATTCGTTGCTATTTTATCAGCTATCTACAAGAAAAACCTGAAAGGTGGATTGGCCATATTGGGTAATATCTCAATAGGGGGTGCAGTTGAAAGAGCATTATATTTTGCAGACAAGATCAGCCTGCTCTCTGAAAATGGAGCAAAAATCATCCTTGCACCCATGGATAACCTAATGGAAATTTCCACACTGCCTCCCGCCATTCTGGGCAAAACAGATGTTCCTTTCTACGCGAACAGTCAGATGTTGTTGCAGAAGTCAGTTTTCGGGGAATAACGTGCTGCTGAATGATGTGAAACATATTTGGATCATTTATATAACGGTGGATACAACGTGTCTTTTGAAGAAACAAGAACATTGAATACAATATAATTTTTCAACATTAGTGTATTTTCTTATGTAAAAAAGCATCACTTTTGACTATTACACCCAACATTATGAAACCAACAAAAGAAAACACTCTCTATTTACCGATTAAGCAAATTCATTTTGACGCCATCCTCGCAGGAACAAAAAAGGAGGAGTATCGCGAAATCAAGGACACTACTTTCAAAAAGTACATTGAGACATGGAAAGAGGGCGGAGAGGAAGGATATATTTTTGATGAAGATAAGGTTAGTCCTGATCAAGAACTTGATATCATGATGTACAACAATGGAGTATATCCCTTTTTCCCCATTGAGTACAAATTTCTAAATCTTGCCGTTGGATATGGAAAAGATCGTGATACCGCGGTTGTCGAAGTCACGGACATTAGCTTTGAACTTGCAAAAGACAAGAATGGAAAAACAGTGCGTTTTTTCTGGGATGAAGAGAATGGATTCAGAGCTGATGAAAATGGGAACAGCGCCATTTGGAATATTGTTTATCATCTGGGTAATATTGTTGAAAAAAATCTGAAATCAGAGAGATGATTACAACACTCTTGACGGCTCAGTAATATTGCTATTTTATTTTATAATATGTCACTTCATATTTTCAAAAATCACAAAACACCGTTATTTGACCATGTGAATTCTGTTTTCTATGTTGAAACGGAATATCAACCTGAATTAAACCGATTTATCCGGAAGAATTACTCGAAACTGGTGAGATTGTTTGATTCATCAAGCTTGAATTTTTACTATCTTCCTATTTTACTAAAAGACAAAAGATATTGGAATATTGTACATTACAACCGTCCTTACGTTCACCCTGTTTCTGTAATCGATGAAGTTCAGCAAGTTTATAATATCCTCATCAAAAGACAAGGTTCTGAAGTCATAAATGGAGCTTTATTGCTTTCGTCCAATAATGCATTTTCAAGGTCCCTTCCTGTTTTCACGCTAATCGAGAAAGATGCGTCCTTGAACTCTTTCGAAAACATTTCCCTGAAAATTTCTGACTGTTTTGATCGTTTTGAACCCCCTCGGGTGTTGTTCAGAATAGGTGATCCTGATGAAAAAGAGTATATCCGCGACGTCAGCATGAGCGAGATGTATGGAAATATCTTGGAGGAGACAACAACAGATGTGTTTTCATGTAAAGAAGATGCAGTATTATTCAGAACCGTTAAAGATGCAGATGCAACATTTGAAACAGAAGCCTTCCAGCTTGCAGACGAAATTCGTGAGCGTCTCAAGTTATTGAAGGAACACGGGGCGTTGTCGTTGCTCGGTGACATAATAGAAGAAATACAGGGAACGAAAAAAAAGATAAGCTCGCTGTTCATTACCAATGATTTCCGTCTTTTTCTCAAGGACTATGGCATGAAAGAGGTTGTAATGTCTCCCCTTCCCAAAAGTTTGTTCCTACTTTTTCTCAATCATCCCGAAGGCATCCTCTTCAAGGAGTTGGGCAATCATCACGATGAACTGCTGTCGATTTACCGTAACATCACGCTGCGTGAGAATATTGACGCTGTGATGGAAAGTATAAAGGCAATGACCGATCCGCTAAACAACTCGGTAAATGAAAAATGCTCCCGCATCCGTTCGGCATTTCTCGAAGTGATAACCGACGATCTGGCCAAAAATTACTACATCACGGGTAAAAGAGGTGAGCCCAAGAGAATAACTTTAAATCGTGAATTGGTTAGTTTTCAGTCAGAACACCAAAAAACCAGACCTTAGATCCGGGATAAAATAGTTTGCAAGCCTTGCAAAACCCAAAACCGATTGTTTTACAGCATAACTTTGTGCCATTACTCATCTTTAAAAACTCAAGGTTATGGAAAACAATTATTTGAAAATCATTTTCGTGATTGATGAAAGTGGCTCTATGGCAGGTAGCGAACGAGACGTGATCGGTGGATTCAATAATTTTGTAGAGAAACAAAAGAGAGAGGATTATGGAAAGATTGACGTTTCGCTCTACAAATTTAACGACCAGGTAAACCGTGTAATCAATAACCAACCCGCATCTGAAGTGCGTACATTAACCCTCGAGGATTACAACCCAAACAATTTCACTGCACTCTACGATGCTGTTGGGCAGGCAATCCATGAGACAGACAAGCAGATAGCACTCATCCCGGAGGCAGAAAGACCCAACAAGGTGATGACAGTAATAATCACGGATGGAGAGGAAAACGCGTCAAAATTTTATTCAGGAACAGCCATCAGGGCTATTATTTCGTCGCATGAAGAGCTGCTAGGTTGGAATTTCATCTTCCTGGGAAGTGGGCTGGATAATTTTGTTGATGCCGATGTTATGGGTGCAAAATACAGGGCCAGAACATCCAAAAAGCAGTTTGCGACAGCTATGGAAAGGGTATCTGATAGTAGTCTCCTGTTTAGAATTGCCGGCAAAAAAGATGAAAAGGCTATTTTAGAAAACTTAATGAGTGATCTGAATAAACTGGATGACGAATGAGTAATGTAAAATGCAAACCTATGAATGAAGCGCAATTGCTTATTGAATATGCTAAGGCATGGAACAATCTTGATGTAAGCTATCTACACGATATCTTGGACGATGATTTCGAGTATAACTCGCAATGGGTTTTTGATACCATGCATGGCAAATGGAATTACATCAATTATCTGCGTGGAAAGTTCAATTCCATTTTGGAAAACATTTCATCAATTCCAAGAGCCGAAATAGCCTACTTCAAATATTGTTATTCGGAAATCGATAAGGGATGTATCGTGCTTACACAAAAAGAGAACCAATGCAGTATTATCATCGAAACTAAAAACGGTAAAATCACGAAAGCAAACATGATCGGTATCCCAAGCCCCGAAGGAGCTGTGAGGTTTGATTATAAGCCAAGGTGAAGAACCAATAGCCGACTTAAATTTAACGTAATAATCGTTAGTTGTACTATATAAGTGGAGGTATTTTCATGCAAATTAAACTAGACGGATATAAGAACATATCGGAACTCGGATCGGGAGGTTTTGGTAATGTCTATGTTGGTGAAGAAGAATTGTCGGGAAAGAAGGTTGCCATTAAAAAGATACGTAACAATTTGCTTAAAGACAGAGATTTTATCCTGAAGGAAATAAGAACAATCAGTCAGTTCAATCATCCGAATATTGTCCAATATCATGTCGCTTTTGTAAAAGAAGATGATCTCTATTTTGTAATGGAATACTGTGTGGGTGGAAGTCTTGCAAATGCTTTCCATAGAAAAGAATTCGATTTAAATAAAGCCATCGATACGGTACTAACCATTGCAAAAGCGCTTCAGGTCATTCATCAGAAAGGAATAATTCACGGGGACATTAAGCCTGAAAATTTGCTTCTGGGGGAAAACAACGAAGTAAAAGTTGGTGATTTTGGATGTGCAAACTCTGCTATAGCTACAAGCAAGTACCTGCCTCCTGAAAAACTGTTGAACTCGGTTCATCACCCGGCATATCATCGTGATATATTTGCGTTGGGCATTACTTTTATCGAACTCATTCAAAACAAAAAAATATTTGGAAATTTAACTTCTGACCAAAGGGCCGACAAAATAATATCCGGTGATTTGGACATCAAAGATCTGCCATTGTGGTTACAGGAAGTGATAATGAAAATGTTGTCGGTCAATCCCGAGTATCGTTTTAAAACCATGAGCGAGATTGTTCAGGCAATTGAAACCCGCAACATCCCTTTTGAGATTGATGAGGAAAGCATCTCGGCATCATATGAAGCAAAAAAACTGAATAACTTACTAAAACGCAAAAAATACAATACACTTCTACAATCTATAAAAATGCTAAAGCCCGAATATATGAATCATTCATCCATTCTCGAAGTTCTTGGCAGATACTATGTTTCCATTGCTGATTACAAAAATGCAAAAGATATATTTTTGGCATTGAAGAAAAAAGTACCATCAATCAATATCAATAAAGAAATGGGGCAGATATACATTGATGCCGGGTCAACAGGATTAGCTATAAAGCACCTCACTGAATACCTGCTGATACATCCCGAAGATTGTGAAGCTTATAATTTGCTTTTAGAGTGTTATTTCAAATCAGATAGGTTATCCGATGGGTTAAAACTAAGTGACAAATTAATGACTATATTTCAGAGAGAACTTTGCTTCAAAATCAATAACGACTTGTTTTACATGCTGAACAATCTGGATGATTTAGACTATGTAAAGCTTTTACTGCCTTTTAATGAAGACAATGTCATTTCGGAATACAACAAATGGGTCATTCTAAACAGTGACTCTATTTTGGGTAATCATAATACACTGAATGACAAATTGATGTTTTGCCATTATTCAATTTCAAAATCGCTTACACTGAACAAGATGTATCAAATTACGGTAGATGGAAAAGAATACAGGAACAACAATTTGCTTTTTATTTCAATTGGACGGTCGGGATATGATAACGATATCGAATTCCCCGGCAACCATATCAGCCGGAAACAAGCTATATTGATTTTGACGGAAAACGAAAACTGGATTTATCCGCTCAATGGATTAGATGTGTATGTTGATGGCGAAAAATTAGAAAGAAGAAAGCGTCTATACTTTAAGCATGATATTGAACTGGGAGGACATATTATCGAGTTGAATGTAGATAAAACGAAGTTGTTTTAGGGGGAAAATTCAGATAATCATCATGAGACTTAACTTCAATCCAGATTCATTCAATTGCAAATGGGGAGACGTAGTCATCTCCATCTTCTCCTTTGCAACCAGCGAGATCCTTCAAAATGAAATCCCGAGGAATGAAATAATTTTTATTCAGCCAAGAGCGGAAGGCCCTATGTGTAGCCGTGTTTCATCGAGCACATGCGTGATATTTCTATCTGCGACAAATGATCTCTGGTCTCAATACGCATACCAGTTCGCACACGAGTTTTGCCATTGGCAGATTAACGGGACTATGACCGGGGAGAAAAAGGGAATTTACTGGCTCGAGGAAACAATATGTGAACTTGCCTCTTATTTCGTCCTCTACCACATGAAATCACAGTGGTGTTCAATATGCCCAAGCTTTCCCCACTACAAAGTCCACGTGGAAGATTACTTTGAAACGACAACAAGTAAGGTCCCGGTAAGTCCATTGCCTCTCGAGGAATACATAAATCACCACTCTCTTGCTCTTTACTCGAAAGAATACCATCGAGACTTATTCTCGAGTATGGCTCGTGCCATGCTTCACGCTTTCCTTGAAAACCCTCGCTTGTGGCTTCTTCTCCCGTATTTTGGAGATTTAAAGAGTTACACGTCTCCTCGTCAATGGTTGTTGTCGCTTCAAGATTGTGTCCCGGACAAACTACTTCGTGAGACTAACACTCTAAGTCGTCTGATCCTTTCAACTTAATTGTTTTTTAAAAAAATGTTCTGCCTGTTGAGAAATCGGCGGAATCCAAATTATGAAAACCAAAATCCAGAATTATCGAAAAAGGGATTCTGTTTGATTAATACTTGGAGTTGTCTCGATTAGTGAAACAAGTGGTGCTTTTTTCTGTTTATGCATATACGTTTTTATTTATTTCCAAACCAAAAGCGACATCACCGATAACAGTTTTCGGTTGACTTGAAAGATTTAAAATTTTTTCTTTCAAATCGTCTATACTTTGTAGTATCTTTGCGGTAGAAGCACTTGAAATGACGGTCTGTTGATACTCTTTCTCTGAAAGGGAGTAGGCGGTTTCAGGTGCTTCTTTTTTATTCCTCGTCTCGCTAAACGGCTGTCAGGGCTTGCCTCCTACCCTTTTATTATTTCTCAAACCGTTTGGTTACCACCGCATCGATCACGTAAATATTGCCTTCTTCTGATTTTAGGACGTTCCTTGGGTGTAAGTCGAAAACGATGTATTCGCCATTCGTGTATTCAGCGTCTTTCCCCGTTGGTTCAAAGTCAAGCGAACACATGTAGGAATCAATTTCCTCGTATGTAGCAAAGGTGGCATAAGCTATATGGCCCTGCTTTAAAACTGGGTACACGCTGCCATTCCCGAAGCCTGAAAAGCCCACGAGTTCGTAAGCCGTGTTTGGGAAAAGCCTATTATGATCCTTTACTCTTTCAAGAAGCGAAAGGATGCTGCTTTCGTTAAGGCTAAGGTTGTTTACCTTGTAAACTGCGCTGTCGCACTCGTTGTAGTAAACCTCGTTTTCCATACCGCTTGGGAACGGCTCTCCTAATTGGGCTTGATTGGCCAAAGGAACCCATGCGCCTCTCTCTTTCGAGTAGGCTTCTGCGATATCCGCTACCTCTCGTTTGGATAGGCCTCCCTTATTTTTCTGTGCATCTCGAACGCTTGCCTCGCAGCCTCTTTGGAAGGCACCGGGTTTTTCGCCCACCCCTCTATCTCTTTCATGCATCGCTCCGTCGATTCCTTGTGAAATTGGTTCAAGTATTTCAGTTCTTTGCTCATGTTCTTTACTTTTTACAAAATTACTGTTTATTTCTGCCACCACAAATCTGATACGATTATTCTTTGCTTGCTTTTTTCCTTCTTTCGTAAGTTCGTCTTTAGTGGGTACAAGTTTTCTTTGCACATTTGCGATGTCTCCTTGTGGGGAGCCGGTAACCATCCTCGTCTTACACTCCTTGTTTTGGAAAATTTTTATAGGATTTCTCGACTCCTTGTAGTAACTTTGTGGTCTCAACGGAGAAACCTCCGCCTTTGCTTGCGGAGTTATTGCCTTGAGCTCCATCATAGAGCTATTTAGAGCATCCATTTGTTGACTGCGAGTTTTTTCTCCTGCCATCGGAACGTCTGATAGCTCTGTATTTGTGTTTATAGAGTTGCTTTTTCGGGTGCGAGTGGCATTGTCATTCAGCAGTGTTCCATAAAGCAACTCTATATTTGTTACTTCATGCTTGTATGGTTTAGCATAGCCTCTTGGTTTATAAAACCATCCTCGTTATCTTTGCTCTTGTAAGAGGTTGTTTCCGCATCCATCAAGTCCGGTGTCGAGGGATTTACGTCATCTTGTCGTAAATTAAGGTTACCCACCGGACTTGTTTTTTCATAACCTCGTAGGTGTACCTTGTTCTTTCTGGTCTGTTAATCATATACAAGTAAATTCTGTATCTCCAGCTCTCATTTAAGCCCATCCCCGACTTTCCAGACGATCGTTCCTTCGCTTGAGTTACGTTGTGTCATAAAAAGTAATTCCGCTTCTCCTGATGACTCATTTGATACTGGATTGGATGGTTTTGCGAACTTATTGTTTATCATGTATTAAAGTATCCACTAGAAAAAATACAATTTTTTTTGAAGTAGCTGGTATTTAATTTGTTAGTATGGATTTTCGAGTCAACGGATTGATGCTGTTCCAAAAAAAGAGTTGCTTGCCGGAAACCTGTCAGATGGCAAGGCCACCCACACCCGAACAAACAACTCTGAAATGAAGCTCAATAGTCCTAACTCTAAAAAACAGAGGTCTGAGTATTGAGAGTGCCAAGATACAAATAAAAAATTCAGAAAAAACAGAGATTAAACTAATCATAAGTGGCTCTCCAACGAGCAATGCACTGAAAAGATTAATCTCTGTATGAATTCAAAGGTACAAAAAAAATTCATAATCTATCTTTATGGGAGAATACTATTTTGAGCAACAGAGAAAAACATTCTCCTCACCAACGCTAAAAACAATGAAGTTATTCCAATTTTGGATTTGGAAACAGTTTCATCTAATAAAATATGTAAGTCACATAAAAGAAAGCAGGTAGAAAACTTCTTCCGCCATCACTCGAGTAACCCCTGATGGCGTTTATGAGAGCAGGGCTGTCACTCTCAAAGAAGTTTATATTTTTATATACAGTAAATTATATAAAAACAATAGAAATATCATCTCTGACAAAAGTTTTGAGTTAATTAAGTACAGTCCCCCTATTTGGAGACATTCATACTATTAACCCAAAACTTATTTCTACTTCAAGTCTTCCTAAAAGAATAGCTTCTTGCAACAAAACTCAAATACAAATTAAAAATGGTATGGTCAGCATCCGCACCAACGCTAATAATACTGAAGTTGCGCTAATTTTGGATTGGATACTGTTTTTTCAATAGTGGATTTAAATTGTTCCAGCCCGATACAGGGGTAATCGATGAGAAAAAATCTCAAAACAATTTATCTCCACTTTATAAAGACAAAGATAATACAGAAAGAACAAAAAAACAAAGTAAGCACCCGAAACCGCATACTCTATTTCAATGAAAAAGGATCAACTAACAGTCGTTTCAGGTGCTTATGCTGTATGGATGCTATATTTTGTATTAAAAAGCATCACTCAATACCGCAGTAGACAAACAAAGTCTGCCGTTAAAAGCCACAGTCATATCAAGTGATGCAAAAAAAGTTATCAGGGAGGGCGGACAAGTCCTCATAAGCAACTATGTGCGTCAGCCGTCCTTTCTGATCTTCCTGATAACTTCATAGAGCAGGCAAATTGCTTTTTGCAGCCACAGAACTCGATGTTTCCGGTCAAACACCCTCTGAGCAATCTGCCTATACAGAATCCGGTGTGTCCACTTTCTGCGAAGATAACAAAAATTGATAGAATATTGCCATTTTCAAACAGTATATTTTTTATAAAGCATCAATTTATTCAAAATCAGCTATTATATTCTCTTTTACATCTAATAAATGGTCCTTTCTTTATCAAGCACAACCACCGTAGGTAGATAATCTAAATCATAAGAACTGTCAAATATATTTACTTGTGGCTCACTTTCTGTATTGCCAGTAAGCACCCGAAACCGCGTACTCTCTTTCAATGAAAAAGGATCAACCAACAGCCATTTCAGGTGCTTAAACTTATACTTTTTATCCCTTAATGACCGCCACCGGACTAAGCTCCACTTTGATTCTGACCAAATCCTGCTGATTTGCCATTACTTCTTCAATGTCTTTGTATGCAGAAGGTGCCTCTTCCAAGTCACTTTTAGATCTTACCGCATGAATAATACCCAGAGCATCCAGTTTTCTCTTTTCTTCTTCGAGATCCAAATTCCGAACAGCTTCTTTTCTACCCATCGTGCGTCCTGCACCGTGTGAGCAACTGTTAAAACTATCCTTGTTCCCAAGACCTTCAACGATATAGGAGTTTGTTCCTTGCGAGCCGGGAATGATGCCAATCTCCCCCTCTCGTGCAGAAGTAGCACCCTTGCGATGCACGACGACATCCTTATCGAAGTGGTTTTCCCAGGCAGCGTAATTGTGTGCCTTGTTTATGACGTCACCGAACTTTATCGTTGGAAAATGGTCATAAAATGATTCCTGCACTCTTTCTATCATCAGTTTCCTGTTGGCAAGAGCAAAGTCAACACAATACCTCATCTCATCATAGTATTGACGAGCTTCGTTTGTCCTGAATGGAAGAAAGGCCAAATCCACGCTTTTGTCAACCGATGAATACCAAAGCTCGTTCAATTGCCCTGCCTTCTTGTTGTAAAAATCGGCCACCTGTTTCCCAAGGTTCCTGCTACCCGAATGAATCATTAACCAAAGGAAGCCTTCACTATCTTTCTGAATCTCGATGAAATGATTTCCGCCACCCAACGTTCCTATCTGTTTTAATGCAGCCGTGTACTGCCTGCTTATGACATGCAAGTTGTTTAAGTCGTATCCTTGTGGCATCAGGCTTTCATCCTGTTTTTCTTTGTGATGATTAAAACCAATGGGAATTTTATTTCTAATTTCAGAAAGGATATTCAACATCTCTTTTCTTGAAACCTCTGACACCATTAAGTCAGATTTAACCGCACACATTCCGCAGCCAATGTCAACACCAACGGCATTGGGTACAATCACCCCTTCAGTCGCTAATACACCACCAATGGGCATCCCGTATCCCGAGTGGGCATCGGGCATCAAGCTCACGTGCTTGAAAGCGAAAGGAAGGTTCGCGAGATTAACCGTTTGCTCCATCGTCTTATCGTCAATTGAATCCATCCAGACCTTTATGGGAATTCTTTCTGATAAAATAACTCTTTTCATGTCAATTATATTTGTTTTCTGCAAAGGTATTCAACCGGGTGCGCGGTCTTTTTGCGTAGCTCAAAATATTTTCCCTATTTTTGCATGGAATTTAAAAAATGATTTTCATGCCTGTTAATAAAAACGCGTTGATACGCTATAAAACCATCGACAAATGCTTGAGAAATCCATACAGGCGTTGGACGTTAGATGATTTAATAGATGCTTGCTCTGATGCTTTGTACGAATTTGAAGGTATCCGTAAGGGTATAAGCAAAAGAACCATTCAAATGGATATTCAGCTTATGCGAAGTGAAAAACTTGGCTATAATGCTCCGATTGTCGTGTATGATAACAAGTATTACAAGTACGATGACCCCGATTACAGCATTACTAACTTGCCATTGACTGAACAGGACTTGAATAAAATGTCTGAAGCGGTTGAGGTACTGCGTCAATTCAAGCAATTCACGCACTTTTCGGATATGTCTGATGTAGTTAGCAAACTGGAATCGCATCTCGCGGCAATGAAACGTAAATCCCCGGCTGTCATTAACTTCGAGAAGAACGATGACTTGAAAGGTCTTGAACACCTCGACTTTATCTACCAGGCCATCCTTAACAAGCAAACCATCAAGATAAATTACAAGTCGTTTAAGGCAAGACACGTTTCCAAAATAATATTTTATCCTTACCTGTTAAAAGAATACCGTAACAGGTGGTTTGTGTTTGGCGTGAAAAAACATGGGTTGGATTTGTTGAACCTTGCCCTGGACAGGTTCACCAAGGTTAAGCTTGCCGATGATGAACCCTTCGTTGAAAATACCTTTTTTGAACCGGAATCCTTTTTTGATGATATCGTTGGAGTGACCAAAAGGTTAAATTCACAGCCTGAAATCGTGAGATTTATTGCAAATCCACAGAGCGCACCCTACATCGAAACCAAGCCTATCCACAAGAGTCAAAGAATCGTCGAAAGGCGTGGGGATGGTAGCGTGCTATTTGAACTAAACGTTGTCATTAATCACGAACTTCAACGTGATCTTTTTGCCTTTTCCGACGGTGTTACCGTTGTTCAACCTAAGCATCTCGTTGATTACATGAGCAAAAAATATAAACAGGCATGCTTAAATTATGAAACCAGTTTTGAACCAAATTGAAGGCATCAAAATGGATTAGGGCTTACGTGTCACACGGCGTGAAAAAGCATCCTTGCTTCATTTTCCTTTGGGTCAACATGCAAGCTTTATAGGGGTTTCTTATCTTTGCTCACGGTATCAGGCGGAACAGGCACATTCCCTGTTGATATAAATTAAGGGATTCTATTTCATTAAAACCGGGAGTTATCTCCCGATTAGTGAATCAAAAAGTTTCCCTTTTTCTATTTGGGTTCATGAAATTTCCATCAACTAGTCGGTGCACTTGCGTGAACCGTCAATGCTTCCCTGCCCTCTCCGAGCTGAGTATTATAGATAAAAATCAGCGGGGATGTAAAAAATTTATTTTCTAATATTATTCCAGTTTCTTCCCTTTTTAGCGGATTTTGCAATCCGCTTCCTTTAGGAAGTATAAGACATACTGGTTAGTCAAGAAATAATATCCCTTGCATAAAACGAGGTGATTGCCATTACAGGTTCTTCATTCTTCTATGTTCCGCGGGCGTAACACCGTACATCTTCTTGAACGCGTGATAGAAGCTGGAAGGATGATCAAAACCACAGCGGTCGGCGATATCTTCTATCTTCAGTTCAGATTTTCCCTCAAGCAATAAACGAGCCCTTTGCATCTTTATTTTCAGCATGTATGAGGCGGGGGTATCTCCTGTCAAAGCGATGATTTTCCGATGGAGTTGCCTGGGACTCATGCAGAGTTTCTCCGCCAAAGTATTCACTTCCAGTTTTCGCTTGTCCATGAGGAGGTATATGAAGTCCACCGTTTTCACAAGGAATCTACGCTCTGCTTCTGTAAGTTGCTCTTCTTTGCCCGTCTCCTTGTTAGTGTTGGGACTCTCTCCAAATTTACGGCGCAAACGGCGATGGCGATCAAGTAGTTTCTCCACCCGCGTGCGCAACTCATCGCTGTTGAAAGGCTTGGCGAGATAGGCATCTGCTCCGGCTTCTATGCCTTTGATACGCTCTTCTTCGGTAATCTTCGCCGTTACCACGATGATGGGAATGTGGTTCACGATTTCGTTGCCGCGAATCTGTCGGCACATCTCCAAACCATCCATGCCGGGCATCATCAGGTCGGTAATAATCAGGTCGGGCACCAGGTCCAATGTCTTTTCCAATCCTTCCCCTCCGCCGGAAGCGTAAAAAATAGCGTACTGGTCGGTAAACTGAGAGCCGATATAGGCGGCGATGTCACGGTTATCCTCAACGATGAGCAGGCGACATTCGTTATCGTCTTTCTCGCTGTCCGCGGGCATTTCAACTGTTTCAGTCGGCAGTAGCTTGTAGGTTTCCTCAAAGGCAGTTACCTGTCGTTGGTAACGATTGTGGATGGGCACGCTTACGTGGAAAGTCGTGCCTTTGCCCACCTCACTTTCCACAGTGATACTTCCCTCCACGGCATCGATGATTTGCGTGACGAGAGCCAATCCTATACCTGTACCGAGGTTCCTTGCATCGCTATCTGCCTGATAAAACGGCTCGAAGATATGTTTCAAAGTCTCCTTGTCCATCCCTTCACCTGTATCCTGCACATCAACAAATAATCGTTGGTTCTTGCTCCATACCAATACACTAATTTTCCCGTATTCAGGCGTAAACTTGAAGGCGTTTGATAGCAAGTTGTTGGCAACTTTATTCACATAGTTGGGCACGAAATCCATCTCCACTGTTTCCTTGACGACGAGTTGCAGGTCAATGTTACGACCGCGAGCATAGTCACGCCAACTTTCAACTATCATAGTGAAGTACGCCGTGATATTGCCGTTACACCAATCCTGATTGCCCACTGCTGACTTTACTTTCGAGATGTCCAACAGTTGATTAATGAGCGTGAGTAGTCCGTTGCCTTGCCGCTCGATAGTTTGTGCCTTATCCTTGACCCCTTCCGCCTCAACGGCTTGCAGGTCGTGGCTCAATCCGAGTATTACAGTGAGCGGAGTGCGGAACTCATGGGTGATATTGGTAAAGAAATTCTCGCGCAGAGCCGACATCTGTTTCAATGCGCGGTTGCTTCGGGTTCGCAAGCGATTAGTGTAAAGCAGGAAAAGGATGAATAAACCCAACACCAATGCCATCGAAATACCGGCAATCAATATCAGCTTTCGTTCCGCCTTGTTGTTTTCTATCTCTCTCGCGTATTCTTCATTCTTGTATCTGGCGTTGTAATGGCTCACAGCCTGCTCCATATCGCGCAGATAAATAGAGTCTTTCAGCTGGGTATAGCGATAGAGGTGTTCGGTGGCAGATTCAAGGTCGCTCTTCTTCAACGCCTCGTACAGTCCAATTCTCGCGTGACTCTCGTTATAGATGTCGCCCCGTGAAGCAAATACGTTCGCTGCTTTCTCAAAACATTGAGCAGCTTCGGCATGGGCGTGGCGACGGTTGAGCAGATCGCCCATCTGGTTGTTACAGATGGCAAGCGATTGCGTGTTTCCAGCCTTTTCAAGTATCGGAATGGCACGCCTCAGCGAACGTTCCCCTTCTGCATCCTGTTTCAACGCGATTTGTGCTACAGCCATCTGCGAAAGTCGTATGCCTAACTTCGCGTTGTTGCCTTTTATCGAGTCCATATAGTAGGCTTGGCGGGCATAATCCAAAGCATGTTCGTCCTTGCCCATGCCATGGTATATTTCCGATGCCATGCCACACTGTATGGCAAAGCGGTTGGAGTCATTTGCCTCTTTGCTGTAATGGATAGCTTCGAGGATATATCGCTCTCCGTCTGCAAGTTGTTTCATTGTTAAACAAATGGCTGCCAATGAATTGAGCGAACTACTGATATTACTTTTGTCGTCGGTCTCACGGTAAATTTCGAGAGACTTATGCACGTGTTCTAATGCTTGCACATAGTCAGCCTTACGAAAAAGGAACTGCCCCATCAAGTGTTCGCAATCGGCTCTCAATAACAAATCATCCACCTTGTATGCAAACGGGAGAGCCTTTGTGACACAGCGTATTCCCTCATCAAAGTCGTACACTTCCCAGAAATAGACCCCGGCTTGGTACCACACCAAAAGGTTTAAGCTGTCGGGCGGTGTTTGAGCGGTTACCCTGATTTTCTCGTCAAGAAAATCCTCCTTATAGAGCAGCGTGAATATTTTGTTTGCCGTGGTTATTCGCTCGTCACCTTTTTGTTTGTCATAGTCGCCGAGTAACCGACGTATCGCCTCATCGGCGTTACCATCCTCATCTTGTGACATCAATGGAAGGGCCGCGATGAAATTCGTGGTGTCGTTCTCTTCGGTTACGAAAGATGCAGGCTTCTTGCCACACGAGATGAATAGAAAAGAGACTGAAATAAACGCGGCTAATAGATTATTAATAATCAACCGATAGCGTTTACGGCCCCCACATGTATATGGCCTGAGCTGTTTGATAGAGTTCTCCATACCCGGTTCATTATTATGGTTTATCATGTTGGCAATTAGCCATTGGTCGAACTCACGTTATTTGCCTACAAAAATACAAAATTGTATCGGGTGCACTAAAATATTACTCCATTATTTTGAGATTATTTTGCTGTATTTGTAGGCAAGAATCTCTTGCGTTGAAAGATATTTACACTCGAATTTACCCTGCTAATCGCGAAATACGATAGCCGAAAATCAACTTTTTCTCTCCAAAAGCGTATTCCTTAAAATATGTAAAAGTGTTTGCGACTTTCATTTAATTATCAATTAGTTACAGGCTTAAAATGGCAGTTTAAAACAGTCGTAACAGATGAAGATTGTCAGTTTAGAACATTTGTTTGGCAGATAAAAGCACCAAGATTGGCTTAGATCACCTGTAATTTTACCGCAAACAAAATAAAGAATATCGGATATGGCACAGAAACGACAAAAGCAGCATCTTAAATCAGATGAAGCGTTGCATTTCTCGGAAGACCGCGTGCAACTTCTGGAGACCGTTCGCCAAATGATTGACTCCGAATTCGAACGCCGTGAGCATGAAAGGGATCACAATGTGTACCCCGTGAATCCACCACCTTGTCGCGGCCTTTGGCGACGACTGTTGAGTCTCTTTCCTCCCTCCTATCACAATAAAGGTATAAAGAACTCATAAATAAATATTCACCTATTTAATTCAAAACACAATGGACAAAAAACGAAAGACAAAGCTGTTACCTCTGCTCAGCGGCAGGATAGCAAGAGTAGGACTCTCCCTCTTGTTCGCTTTCGTCACCGTCTCCGCCGTACAGGCGCAGACCGGTGACGGGGGCGCCGCGCAGGGCACGGGAGACTACAACCAAAAGCTACGCACCCGCACATGGAGCATCTATGCCCAGGGCGGACTGTCGTGGGCTACCGATGTGTGGTATCTTAATGTGGATGCCAAGAAGAGTTACGAACTTGCACCTGCCGTGGGTGGCGGTGTGGACTTCACCATACGTCCTTGGGTACGCATGGGAGCAGAGTATTTGTGGTCGCGCTACCGCCGTGAGCAGCGATTCGCAACGCTCGACACCCAAACGATGCCCGTCAAAATGTACGGCAACTACCTGATGAACTTCCACAACGCCAAGTTAGGCGTGGGGTTCAACCTGATGGAACTGTGGCCTCGCCGCGGCGCTCAGTGGCTCAACATCTGGGCGAGCACGGGTGTAGGTTACTCCTTTGCCAAGGGCAACGAGTACGGCATGTACATTAATAACACCATAACGGAAAACGGGCAAACTACTCCGATGACCGATGGCGCCACTATCAGCAACGACGATGTCGTGACCGTCACGGGCAATGTACGCACCACCAACCGTCATGAGGAGTTTAACAAGTTCTACATTCCTGCTTCGCTCCACATTGAAGCCGATCTCAGCCGTCAGTTTACCATAGGAGTGAAGGGCGAAATGGATTGGCTCCTTAAGCGGGATGACATTGCGCCGAAGAACCTTATCTTCGCCCTTGCCACCGTGCGTTATAACTTTGTTCCGAGTCGTGCTAAAACGTTAAAACAGTACTACGACGGTGAAATCGCCACGCTCAACGACCGCGTCAATGCCTTGCAACGAGAAAACGAAACCGAAAGAAAACGCACCGAAGCAGACCGCGCCAAGATGCAGCAGGAGAAGACCGACCTCCAACGTCGTCTTGCCGACTGCGAAAGCAAGCCTGTGACAGTGGTGCAGGAGGTTCAACCCTCGCACTACGTGCAGTTCAGCCACAACAGCTCCTACTTTAGCCGTGAGGAGGGCGACAGACTGAAAGCCTTTGCCCGTAGTGTACGTGGCAAAAAGCTTATCCTCGTAGCCGAAGCCAGCACGCCCGGCAGGGCAGATTACAACCAAACGCTTTCTGAACGTAGGCTTGCCCATGTGGTGGAGGTGCTCGTGGCAGAAGGCTTCGCCAGGGAAGACCTGCATCCGCAAACCGCCATCGGCGAGCAAAGGGGCAAACCCGCAGCCGAAGGACGAAGAGTAACTATTACCGTAGAATAGAAAGATAAAAGATAAAAAACCGGAAAAATGTGCTAAAAGTTAACAGCCAAAAGCAAACTATAATTTTACAAATATTCAACTAACAACTAAATAAAAATATTATGAAACGTATTCAATCAATCTTGTTCGCCATCGCCATGTTGTTGGCAACATCCGCATTCTTCACATCATGTCAGGAAGATGCACCCGAAATCAACTACACGATGAACGTAACCGTGATTAATGACTTTAGCCAGGTGGTGGATGCCATCAACAAGGGTGCGCTCAAAAACGAGGAAGCCATCCAGCAGTTGACAGAAGCCATCGACAAGATGAATGTTGACCAAGCTGCCAAGTTGCAGGCTATTCTCGGCGTGCTCAATAATGTCAATAACACGCTGGATACCAAGCTCGCAGCTATTGAAGCAGCAGTGAAAGCTCAAACCCTCTCGCTTGAAAGCAAACTCGCACTGCTCGAAACGGCGATCAACAACCAAACCCTAAAGCAGGAAGAACTGGCCGGCAACATCAAAACCGCCATCGACAACCTGAACAGTGACCTCAACGGCAAACTACAAGCGATAAACGATGCCATCAACTCCGTGGACGTCACCCTTGAAAGCAAACTCGCACTGATACAGGGAGCCATCGAGGCACAGACCCTTTCGTTTGAAGGCAAATTCGATATTTTGACAAAAGCTATCAACAATCAGACTATCAAGCAGGAAGAAATGGCTAACAAACTGGCTACTGCTATCGACAACCTGAGCAGTGACCTCAACGGCAAACTACAAGCGATAAACGATGCCATCAACTCCGTGAACGTCACGCTTGACACCAAGCTCGCGCTGATACAGGGAGCTATCGGGGCACAGACCCTTGAGCTAAGCGAAAAACTCGTGTTGATACGGAGAGCTATCAGGTCACAAACCCTTGAACTAAGCGAAAAACTCGAGCTGATACGGACAGCTATCGGGGTACAGACCATTGCCCTAAGAAATAAATTCGATTTGCTGATCGCCGCTGTCAAAGAATTGCCCGATTACAGTAGCAAGTTCGACGCGGTGGTTGGTGCGCTGGGTTTGATTAAGACACAACTAGAAACTGGACAGGGCGATATCGCCACGAAGATTAGCGAGGTAACCGCCGAAATCACTGCTCTCATAGCCGCTGTAAACAACGGCAACACCGATGCTGCCGATGCCCTCGCCGATATCATCCAAAAATTGGAAGAACTTAAAACGGCAATCGGCAATATCAACACGGGTGGCGGTGGCACAAACCCGGGTGGTGGAGAAAACCCGGGTGGCGGAGAAAACCCGGGTGGTGGAACAGACCCATCCACGATGGAGTACGTTGACCTCGGTCTGCCAAATGGCTTGAAGTGGGCGGCGTGCAACCTTGGCGCCACCAAGCTTTCGGAATCAGGCGGCTACTACGCATGGGGCGAAACCGAGCCTAAGAACGACTACTCATGGGAGACCTACAAGTGGGCGACCTACGAGTGGGATCTAACACGCATTCTGACCAAGTACAACGGCACCGACGGCAAGAAGATCCTCGACCCCGAGGACGATGCTGCCACCGTCAAGCTCGGCTCACCTTGGCGCATGCCAACAATTGCAGAAATGCAAATGCTTATCGAATCCTGCAGTTGGGAATTCATTACGGTGGACGGCGTGTGGTGCTACAAATTGACGGGGCCGAACGGCAACTTCATCTTCCTGCCTGCCGTCAACCGCTACGAGGGTACCGAGTACATCAGAAATAGCACCCCGGAGGCCAATTACTGGTCGAGTACGTTAAGTACGGACGACAAGGACTACAGCAGCTACCTCTCATTACGTTGGTCCGAAAACCAACCCAGGGTATACGCAAAATCTCGCTGTCATGGGTTACCGATACGCCCTGTCCACCCATAGGATTTGCCTTGCCCCAAGGGCATAGCATTATACTCCTCCCGCTCTCGTGGCGGGAGGGGAATCCTATCAAAAAATATAAATAGACAAAAA
>JGI24709J26583_10000182_pt1 | contig 50442 bp, 49 predicted proteins | sample BioPla2DNA1_FD_26583 | JGI IMG/M metagenome (IMG submission 26583) | reverse complement strand
ATATGCGGGTGTAGTTCAATGGTAGAACACTAGCCTTCCAAGCTAGATACGTGGGTTCGATTCCCATCACCCGCTTGCTATGTGGAAACATACCATATATGTGCTAGTAGCTCAGTAGGATAGAGCAATGGCCTTCTAAGCCATGTGTCGGGGGTTCGAATCCCTCCTGGCACGTTTCATCTTGTAACTTACAGGATAAAGTGTCTTATGGATTAGTTTTATACATGGTGGGTATAGCGCAGTTGGTTAGCGCGCCAGATTGTGGCTCTGGAGGCCAAGGGTTCGAATCCCTTTATCCACCCTTTGTGAAAAGCCTTTTATAAAGAAGACTTTTCATTTTACACAGGATAATGTGATGGGCTATCGCCAAGCGGTAAGGCACAGGACTTTGACTCCTGCAGTCGATGGTTCGAATCCATCTAGCCCAGTTTTTCGGCAAAGGCTTCTTGGTAAAATGAACCAAAGTGAATTGGGCATACCCAGCTTTGAAGCAAAGAATTGCTGAACAAATGAACTAGAGTGAGAAACTGGACTTATCCAGTTATAAGCGATAGCTTATTGATTAAAAGAACTAGAGTAAAGTACTGGGCTTGCCCAGCTAATATATGGGACATTAGCTCAGGTGGTAGAGCACTTGACTTTTAATCAAGCTGTCCGGGGTTCGAGTCCCCGATGTCTCACTGTAACACAATATGCGGATGTGGCGGAACTGGCAGACGCGCTAGACTTAGGATCTAGTGGGCAACCGTGGGGGTTCAAGTCCCTTCATCCGCATTACTAAGGCCTACATCGATTTTCAGAATTAATGAAAGTTTCAATGTAGCCAAAAATGTAGCCAGGGCTTATTGCCCTGGCTTTTTACATCTAAGCTTATGCATACTTTGATTACTATGGTTTTATAATCAATTATCAATCAGTTCACCATTACTATTTAAGGGTATACTTTCTAGAATTGCTTCTACTTCTTCCATTTCAATGTTTGGTGAGAACTCTAATCTATAATAACCATTTCCCAGTATATCACTGTCAAATAATATAGAGGCTTCTAGATAATGATTATCTATATTGTGATCCTTTATTACACAAGGAAGGCCGGATTTAGTAATATAGGTGGTATGTGTAATGTTTCTACTAGGTAGATTGGAATAATTAAATACTATATCCTTAACGGAATGTTCTACTGGGTAGAACCAAAGGAATACCTCTTTTAAATCTAGAAGATCTGTGACAAAGAGATCTTTGACAAAGAATGCTCTAAGCATTTTAAAAGTATTCCCATCATCAGCTAGTGATTCTGTGTAAACATATCCTTCTGAATCTGTATAATAATTTTCAAGGAGATAAGTTGGGACTAGATTAGGAAGGTCAAATAGAGCGAATGCTTCCTCGGCAGCATCAGGTATACGCTTATATCCGAGGGGGGTTCCGTATTCATTTGTTAGGATTTCGCTGCCCTTAATGTGAGTTTTATTTACCAAAGTATATTCAATTGGAATTTCTTCTGATTCTGTGTATGTGATTTTAAGTGGAAATACTTTTACAAGATATCCTGAGGCAAATGCTGTAGCGGTTCCTACTATTGTTATAATGATTAATGCAGCAGCTATCTTTGGCAAGGAAAGCATTAATTGAATTTTATTATTTAAAATATTTTTATTTGTATTTGTGGCTTCGTCATAATCAAAAACTTGCTTTAGAACCTTTTGATCCATTGAGTAGTCAGTATCTATAGTTGAGATATAATTTAAAAACTCTTTTTCTTTCATACTAATCCTCCAGTTCTATTTTTAATAGTTTCCGGGCTCGCTTTAATCTCATCTTTATTGCACCCTCGCTGACTTTTAGAAAGTTTGATATTTCTTTTATCTTATATCCTGAAAAATAATATAGTTGAATTACTGTTTTATACTTTTACTGGCAGGCGAAGAATATCTAGCATGATATTATCTTTAGGTTCTTGGGTATAATCATAAGCTTCATCAAGATTTCTTTTATTGCGTCGCCAATAGCTTCTGAGATAATTTTTGCAAAGATTAATTGTAACTCTAATAAGCCATCTCTTTTCATCTTCCTCAGTACAAAATTCAGGTGCATTGTAGCATAATTTTATAAATACATCCTGCATTACATCTTCGCAATCCTGTCTATTACCTAAATAGGAATAAGCTATTCGAAATATCATAGTTTTGTATAGTTCGTATTTTCCAACAATCCATTCCGCGGGAATAAACTGTTCAGTGCACTGAATATTATCCATTACTACCTCCCTTCATTAGTGTAACAACTCATGAGAGCAAAAGGTAACAAATTGAAAATAAGTAAGCTACTGTAAAAAATGTCCTTAATTAATTGTAGCACATAGCCTTAGTATATAAAATATCTATGGAGACTGTACAAAGTAAAAGAATAGGGTTAAAATAGACAGTACAAATAATAGTGAGGTATTAGGACTTTATGTTACTTTCAGCAGAAAAAATCACAAAAAGTTATGGNGAAAAAGTTTTGATTAATAATATTTCTTTATATATAGACAAGGGCGAAAAAATTGGTCTAATAGGTGTCAATGGGACCGGCAAGTCAACTTTTCTCAAGATTCTGGCGGGGGTCGAAAAACCGGATATGGGTACTGTTACTAGATACTCAGGTATCCGTATTCAGTATTTATCACAGAATCCAGTATTGGATGAGAATTTAACTATTATAGAACACATATTTTCTGATGCTCCGTCTTTAAGAGATAGCAAGGAGTATGAGGCAAGAAAAATTCTTACACAGCTTGGTATCATAGATGTTGACAAAGAGGTCGGACATTTATCTGGAGGCCAAGTAAAGTGCATGGAGATTGCAAAGGTTCTGATACATCCTTGTGATTTGTTGATTCTAGATGAACCTACCAACCATCTTGACATGGCTATGGTGCAGTGGCTTGAAAACTACCTTATTAAGTATCAGGGTGCTATTATCATGGTAACTCATGATCGTTACTTTTTGGAGCGAGTAGCAAATAAAATAGTTGAAATTGACGGTGGTAGCTTATTTAGCTATCAAGCAAACTACTCAGCATACCTTGAGCTCAAGGCGCAACGTGAGGAAATGGAATTGGCTTCTGAACGTAAGAGACAAAGTCTCTTAAGGAAGGAGCTTGAATGGATGCGACGTGGCCCACGGGCCCGTAGTACGAAAAGTAANGATAGGATAGCTCGTTTCGAGGCACTAAGTAAGCAAAAAGGTCTNTCTGACGCAGCCAAGCTAGAGCTATCATCCTTATCGAGCAGACTTGGAAAAAAGACGATTGAAATTCAAGATATATCTATTGGATTTGATGGCAAGCAGCTGATAAGCAATTTTAGTCATATGCTTCTTCGCGATGAGAGGATTGGAATTATCGGAAAAAGTGGATGTGGAAAATCGACTTTAATGAAGATAATCAGTGGAGAGCTCCAGCCGGACTCTGGCTCAGTTGTATTTGGCGAGACAGTAAAGCTTGGATATTTCTCTCAGGATACCGCAGAGATGGATTTGAGCAGCCGTGTAATAGATTATGTCAAGGAAATTGCTGAGGTGATCGAGACTCCAGAAGGCACTGTAACTGCTTCTCAGATGCTTGACAGGTATTTATTCACACCGGACCTACAATGGAATACCATAGGTAGATTATCGGGAGGAGAACGACGAAGATTATATTTACTTGGAATTTTAATGCAGGCTCCTAACGTCTTACTTTTGGATGAGCCAACTAATGATCTTGACATTCAGACCTTGACTATTCTTGAAGAATACCTAGATAGCTTTAATGGTGCTGTTATAGTCATTTCGCATGACCGGTATTTTTTAGAAAGAGTAGCGGACATAGGGTTTGTTTTTAGTGGCGATGGAGTAATTGAAAAAAGGCTTGGTGATTTTTTTGAATATATGGAGCAAACTATAGATAAAACTCCTCCTAAAAAATCATCTGATGGGGTTGATAAACCTAAAATTCAATTATCTAAAAAACTTAAGTTTACATTCAAAGAACAGTATGAGTTTGATAATATAGATGCTGAGATTGCAGAGCTGGAAAGTAGAATTGATGAATTAAAGATTATGATTCAGGAGGCTTCAAGTGATTATATTAGGCTCCAAGAGCTCATGGACCAGAAGGATGCACTGGTAAAAAATCTGGAAAACAAGATGGAGCGTTGGGTTTACCTCCATGAGCTGGCAGAAAAAATAGCCGAATCGAATAATTAATAATATATAAAAAACAAAAGGGTTAAGTATGGTCTAAGAAATTGACCTATTTAACCTTTTCTTAAATGTAAATGGAAATAATCAGTANAAAGATGTATAATAAAAGAAATATATACTAATAAGCACAATAGGTTACTGGAGGGTTATTAATGATTCATGTAAATGCTCGTGCAATAGTTATACAGAAAATGAATAGTGAAACACAAATTCTAATCCAAAAAAGAAACAAACCAGGTGAGCCAGAGTGCTATGAGCTTCCAGGAGGACGAATTAATGAATATGAATTAATAACGGATGCCATTAAAAGAGAGGTTTATGAGGAGACTGGTTTAGAAGTTGTAGAAATTGAAAACCAGGATTCTCAGATGGTTACATATAACCATAAAGATTCATTTTCAATACAGTGTATCAGGCCGTTTGCATCATACCAAACAATTCAAGGGCCAGTAGATTCCTTTGGAGTGTATTTTGTTTGCAGGGCCAAAGGAAAACTATTAGCACAAGGTGATGATAGCCTAGATGTTCATTGGGCTTCTTATGATGAAATTAATACATTGATTAAAGATAAAAATTTTTCAGAAATTGATAAGCCAGCAGTAATTCTTTACATGCAGGAAAATGGACTTGAGCATAAGGTATTATAAAAAAATCATGGCAAATATAAGGAGGAGGTAAACTTGCGTGAAAAAGACTTCTGCTANCAGAACAAACATTATAGGAGCAGGAGAGCTAGGTAATGCTGTTTCTATTGATATGGACAAGGATACNGTGTATAAAACAAATAGCTCCTATTGGGATACGAAAGGAAATGCCTTTTTAGGAGCAATTGTGCTTCCTCAATATGGAGCGTTTGTGTCAGAGGAAAAATGCAAACTTTTTGGGGATGTTTCAGGTAAGAAGCTACTTGAGATAGGGTGTGGCGACGGAAGGTCATTACATTATCATGGGGAAGGCAATGCATCTGAGCTATGGGGTATAGATATATCAGAGAAGCAAATTGACAAGGCTAGGCATTATTTAACTGACAGTGGTATTTCAGCAAATTTAATATGCTCTCCCATGGAAGAAGAGTGTGGTATTCCGATGGACTATTTTGACTTTGTCTATTCAATATATGCCATCGGTTGGGCCACCGATCTAGAAGGGGTTTTTCATAGAATTGCTTCTTACCTAAAGAAAGATGGGTTATTTATATTCAGTTGGTCACATCCTATTCACAAATGTGTTGCTTCAGAAGATGGTATGCTAATATTTAAGAAATGCTATTTTGATGAAACTTGGTATTCTGTATCTCTTGATGAAGCTAAACTAACCTTATCGGACCGTAAATTATCAACTTATGTGAATACATTGGCTAAGGCAGGATTTATGATTGAGCAATTAGTTGAGGAATCCGATGATGACATATTGCATTCCTATGAGGGTGATGCTGATTTTGCAAGGAAAGCGAAGATGCTTCCCTTAACCTTTGTTATTAAAGCGCGAAAGTTATGAGTGTAAATTTAATGCCGGTAGTATTAAGGCAATAAGGTATATGTTATAGTAAGTAATAGCAACAATATTCATGTTAAGGAGAGGTAGTGTGATTGATAAGAAAAGGTGCATATGGGCAGGGGATATTCCCATATATATAGACTATCATGATAATGAATGGGGAAGGCCCCTACATGATGATATCAGGCTGTTTGAAATGCTTATTCTAGAAGGTATGCAAGCAGGGCTTTCGTGGATAACTATACTTAATAAGAGAGAGGCATTCAGAGAGGCCTTTGATGGATTTGATCCCTATAAGGTAGCCCTTTATAATGATGCAAAAATTCAGGAGCTTATAACAAACGAGAAGATAATAAGAAATCGACTAAAAATTAATGCAGCAGTGAGTAATGCCAAGCTGTTTCTTAAAGTTATAGAGGATTATGGAAGTTTTGACAAATTCATTTGGGGGTATGTGGACTATATGCCGATAATAAACCACTGGGAGAAACAAGATGATGTTCCTGCAAGCACCACGCTATCCGATAGGATTAGCAAGGACTTAAAGAAAATGGGTTTTAAATTTGTTGGATCAACAATAATTTATTCATTTATGCAAGCTGTAGGTATGGTTAATGATCATATAACAGAGTGTTTTGTCTATGAGGAGATAGTGAGTTGCCAATGAAATATGCATTGATTTCTGATATACACGGTAATCTTCCAGCTCTTAAAGCTGTAATAAATGATGCCAGAGAAAATAAGGTTGATCACTTTATATTTTTAGGAGATTATTGTATTGGCTTAGGGTATCCTAATGAGGTTGTTGATTGTATCCGTACTACCAGATCCTCATATATTGTTAGTGGAAATGAGGATGAAGTATTCTTGAATTATCTAACCGATATGCCGAATCAGTGGCCTAAAGGTCAGTTTGAAGCAATACCTTGGGTATATAATGTGTTAGCTAGAGAGAANCGNAATTATTTATGTGGGCTACCTAATGAAATTATTATAAAAAAGAATAACCGGCCTCNTATTTTTGCATTTCACAAGCCGCAAAGGTATTTTTCAGATACATCTCCTTGTACTGTGAATCCAGGAAGCTTTGCTATGGGAATGGATGAAAATAGATATTATCATGATACATATGATACTTACTTTAATAAAATCTTAAGTAATGATACTGACTTGCATTCGATCATTTCTAAGCTGGAAAAGGGAGTATATATCTATGGACATACCCATATTCCTTTATGCTGGGAAAAAGATGGTCGCTTGCTAATTAGCCCTGGTTCCTGCGGTTTGCCACTTGATTTTAATCGTGATGCATCCTATGGAATATTGGAGTGGACAGGAAGTACTTATAAAGCTCTTATAAAGAGGGTTGCATATGATGTCTGTGGTACGATAGATTACACTAGAAATTCGACTTATGGTAAGGAAGTCAGGGTATGGTCAGGAATTATTTCTAAGGAACTAGAGACAGCTAGAGAGCAAGCGGTTCCTTTTATATGCTTTACGGAAAAGTATGCATCCGAGAAACAGGATCATGTTCGACCTTTTCGTGCAGAAACATGGTATGCTGCATATGATGCATGGAGTAAAGGGCTAGGAACCATGGATATTTAAAGCGAAATATTATAGACTAGCCAAAAAACATGTAAATTTTTATTTACTATATGAGGAGCTTAGATGAACGGACAAAATAGATCTGATCTTAATATTGGTTCAAGAGTAAAAATAGTATTAAAAGCTGACCAGTCAACGGGGAAGCTAACAGAGGGAATAGTCGAAAGGATATTGACTAAAAGTAGCTTTCACCCTCATGGTATCAAAGTAAAGTTAACTGATGGCCAGGTTGGAAGAGTCAAGGAAATTATCTGATGGAGGATAATTATCGTTTGCTGTTAGTTAATATTTATTATTTATATAGGGAGGATAAATCCTCCGTTGTTAGTAGTGAAAAATTTATATTATAATAAGGAGGATTAGATGAAACTTTATATGAAACAAAAGGTGTTCTCATGGACAGATAAATTCAACATAGCAGATGAGTATGGCAATACTAGCTACTATGCAGAGGGTGAATTTTTTTCATGGGGCAAGAAACTTCATATATATGACAATGTAGGAAGGGAAGTCGCTTTCATACGTCAGAAGGTGATGTCATGGCTTCCAAGATATTATGTAGAGATAAATGGTGCTACAGTAGCTTCAGTGGTTAAGGAGTTCACCTTCTTTAAACCTTCATATCGTGTAGAGGGTTTGCCATGGCGTATGGAGGGTGATTTTTGGGCACATGATTATGTCATGTATGATGATAGTAGTCAGGAAGTAATGAGGATGCGTAAGGCCTGGTTTACCTGGGGAGATAGCTATGAGCTAGAAATCCCTGACACAGACAATGTGCTGCTCTGTCTTTGTGTGGCCTTAGCAGTTGATTGCGCAGTAGCACAGTCCCAGAACAGTAATTGATAAAATCAAATAGAATAGCTCTGAAAATATCAAAAGCTTAATACTAATATAAAAACCGGCTAGTTATCTACCCGGTTTTTATATATTTATATATTGATAAATAGTTATCTACTATACCAATTCTTTCATCAATTCTTCTACCACACGTGGATTATGTATTTGATCTACAAGAGGCTCTTTACCTGCCAATACCTTGTTCATTTCATGATAATCTGGGCGATCTTCACGATAGAGGATACCAATTGGAATACGATCACCGAATTCCATAGATCTTATCATAGCTTGGGCTTTATCTGAAGGATCGTAATCATCTTCAAGATGATATACTCTTTCCTTATACCAGCTAAAGGTATTTATCTTATTAAAGCTGACACAGGGTTGGAATATATCTACCAGTGCATATCCCTTATAGGATATTGCCTCCTTCATCATGGCTGTAAGGTGCTTTGCATCACCGCTAAATGATCTTGCCACGAATCCCGCACCGGCAGCTATAGCCAAAAGCACTGGGTTAAGCGGATGGTTTAGATTGCCGTCTGCCTGTGCATTGGTTAACTGTCCAGTAGCTGTAGTAGGGGAAGATTGACCCTTAGTAAGACCATAGATTTGATTGTCATGTACAAAATGAGCAATGTCTACATTGCGACGTATGGCATGAATAAAATGGTTGCCACCTTCACCATATGAATCACCGTCACCGCTATTAACAACTACGGTTAATCTCTCATTGGCTATCTTCGCTGCTGTGGCAGCAGGAAGGCTTCTGCCATGTAAGCCGCAGAAGGTGTTAGCGCTGATGTATTGAGGTGTTTTCGCGGCTTGACCTATACCGGCAGCCATAAGGACTTCATGAGGATCCTTGCCTAGTTCCTCCAGTGCTGTCTTCAAACAGTTTAGAATGCTAAAATTACCACATCCAGGACACCAAGCTGTTTCGTATGTGCTAAAGGATTTATTCATAATTACCTCCCTCTGCCGCTTCTGCAGCTATCGAAAGTAGCCTGCTTACAATTTCTTCACCAGAAATCTGACGGCCATCATACTTTAATATACTATTATTACAGAGTATTCCGGTCGTTTCTCTTATTAAATCGGCTAGTTGGCCAGTAGCATTTTGCTCCACGTTTATTATAGTTTTTGCCTTATTTGCATATTCAAGTAATAGTTTAGTGGGTAGCGGATAAATGTCACCAAATACTAATGCTCCGAATTTTTGATCTGATAGCTCATTTAGAGTTTTTACTGCTTCCTTTATAGGACCATAGGTAGAACCCCAACCCACCAATAAAAGATCACAGTTCTTCTCTCCGAAGAACTCAGGTTCCTCGAGCTCTCTTATAAGTCCATCAAGCTTACGCATACGTTTATCCACCATATTCACGCGGACAACAGCGTCCTCTGTTATGTATCCGGCTTCATCATGTTCATCACTATCAGCTGTTACAAAATAATTACCTTTTCCGGGAATCCGTCTAGGAGATACGCCGGTTTCTGTAATACGGTATCTTAGATAATCTGCATCATCTTCAGAGGAAATTATCGGTGCATTACTTGCAATCTCTGATAAGTCATACATTTCTACAGTGGATGTGGAATCTCCTAGATATTGATCACTAAGAAGTAGTACAGGTATTTGATATTTGTCAGCTAAATGGAAGGCGCGGGCTGTCTGATAAAAGGCATCCTTATGATTGCGTAAAGCAATTACCATCCTTGGGAACTCTCCATGAGAAGCAGATATGGTAAATTTTAAATCACTTTGCTCTGTGCGAGTTGGTAGGCCTGTAGCAGGTCCTGGGCGTTGAACATTTGCAATTACTAGGGGAATTTCAGCTATACCAGATAAACCCAAGGCCTCAACCATGAGGGCAAAGCCGCCACCGGATGTTCCTGTCATGGATCTAACGCCGGCATATGAAGCGCCTATAGCCATGTTAATAGCTGCAATTTCATCCTCAGCCTGCTCCATCACAACTCCTGTAGCTAAGCCATGCTGAGATAGATACTCCATAATAGGTGTAGCAGGTGACATGGGATATGCACTATAGAATTTCAGTCCGGCAGCGATAGCTCCGAGAGCTACAGCTTGATTCCCGTTTATAATCATATAATCTTTGAAGTTTCCGCCCAAATGGGGGTATTTAGTATCTACGCTGTCATAACCAAAACGGGCTGCATCTTGATTAATATTAATATAGGCTTTTTTGATAGAAGCCTCCATTATATCATCAATATACTCAGGATTAATCGAAAAGAGTTTAAGAATAGCTCCTACTGAGATACTTCCTGATACCCTTGGATTACCTAGTTCCTTTGCTTTTTCTGTCATTGGGATGCGTATAGCATCAAAATCACCCTTTAGATTACTGTCGCAAAGAATAAAGCCATTTTCCTTCAGTTTATCCTTATGAAGCATAACGGTTTCTTCATTTAGCGCAATAATACCATCTAGTTCATTGCTATGGGAGGTGATTACTTTGTTACCAAATCTTATTACCATAAAGTTGTGGCCGCCACGGACTCTTGACATAAAATCACGAACTGTGTATACAAAATACCCAGACTTCTTAAATGCTTTCTCCAGTATTGATACGGTGGTATCAATACCTTGTCCTGCAGCTCCGCCGATTAGGATATTATACATTAATTCGCCTCCTTTATTTTATTGGGTACTTTAAGTATATTATAGAATATGTAAAAACACAATCTGAAGCAATTAAGGAAAAATGTTAAGTGTTTATAAAGTATCAATTAAGTGGTGTTATTTTCATCTTATTATGCTATACTATTTTTGCATATTTAAATTTACTTAATATTTATTGGAGGAATTAAAATGGAAGATGATCCTGGCGCCAATCATATAGGTATTCAAATTATGATTCTGGTTGCTCTTACACTTATTAATGCCTTTTTTGCCTGTGCAGAAATGGCTATGGTATCTGTCAACAAATCAAAAGTAAGAAAGCTTGCTGATGAAGGAAAAAAAAGTGCAAAGCTGGTACTAAAATTTTTGGACGAGCCTACAAGGTTTTTATCAACAATACAGGTTGCTATTACATTAGCAGGTTTCTTTTCCAGTGCTTCGGCCGCCACAGGGCTATCAAAGCCTGTAGGACAATGGCTCAGGGGTTTAGGAATAGCATATGGGGATAAGATATCATTTGTTGTAGTAACATTAATATTATCTTATTTCACATTGGTTTTTGGCGAGTTGGTTCCTAAAAGAATTGCATTGCATAAGCCAGAGGCAATTAGTATGTTCTGTGTTAAGCCCATAAGTCTAGTATCAAAGATAGCATCACCTTTTATAAAGTTACTGACCTTTTCAACCAATTTAGTTACTAAGCCTTTTGGCTTGAATGAAGGTAATACCGAGGAAATGCTTTCAAGAGAAGAGATAAAAACATTGGTCAAGGAAGGACAAGCTCATGGTGTATTAAATCGTAAGGAAAAGGAAATGATTGATTCCATTATGGAATTTGATGATAAAATGGCTAAGGAAGTTATGACACCTAGAATAAATGTGTTTTCTATAGATATATCCGAGCCTATTGAGGAATATATTGATGAGCTTATGAAGGCAAAATATTCTAGGATTCCTGTGTATAGTGAAGATGTTGATAATATAATAGGTATCTTGTTTATTAAGGATTATCTTAGAGAAGCGGTTAAGCATGGTCCTTCCAATGTGAAGCTAAAGTCAATTCTTCGTAAGCCGTATTTTGTTCCAGATAGTAAGTTCATAAGAGATTTATTCAGAGAACTACAGCAATCTAAGAAGCAGATTGCAATTTTGATAAATGAGTATGGCGGATTCGCAGGTATTGTCACTATGGAAGACTTAGTTGAGGAGGTTATGGGAGAAATTGAGGATGAATATGATCCCGGCCTTGCAAGAATACTAAAACTTGATTCCAATACTTATATAATTGATGGATTAGTATCCATAGGAGAACTGAATAACAAGCTAGATCTTGACCTCTATTCTGAGAATTATGACACTATATCGGGCTATCTTATAGACCAAATTGGTTTCATACCTAAGGAAGAGGATGATAGAACTATAGAAATAGATAATCTTATATTTAAGCTTGAGAGTGTTAAGCATAAAAGGATTGACAAGGTTAAGTTATATATCGGGGTTGAAGATGCAGAACCCAGAGAAGATGATGAGTAATAGATATCATAGGGACTTAACTCTATGAAGGGCATCGTAAGAATTGTTAAATCAGTCCTGCTTCTTACTCTAAGCTTTGAAGTTATCGGGGCTACCCTTAGCTTTCTTGTGTTTTCAAAGGATTATCCTCCTATAAGAGCCATAGGGATAAGCCTTTTTCATTCGGTTGCAGCTTTTAACAACTCTGGGTTTGATATATTGTTTTGACCATGCCTGGAATATTGCTGTTGGCTGGAACCTTACTAATAAAATTTACTGAAGATGTTACATGGCTTGGAGCATTTTTTCTTCAGTACATCAGCCAGGACTGCTGGATTTAGTACTTATCATTTATCTACATTTACTAATACAGGCTTATTTATACTTATAATATTAATGTTTATAGGAGCTTCACCAGGTTCTACTGGCGGTGGTATAAAGACCACAACTACGTTCGTACTATTTAAGAGTGCATATAGTATGTCAACTAATAGAAATTGTAAGCAAAATGCGATTATAGAATTTGGTGTTATTGGACTGGGGCGTTTTGGATTTGCCCTTGCTTCAACTCTTGCAGAAGCAGGCAGGGAGGTATTGGTTCTTGACAATAATGAGAATAAGATACGTCAGATAAGAAGCTATACTGATAATGCATTTGTAGTAGGGGAATTAACCAAGGAAGCCCTAGAGGAAGCGGGTGTGGGGAACTGCGATACTGTAATAGTTTGTATCGGTGAAAAAGTGGATACCAGTATTTTGACAACATTGAATGTCATAAGTATGGGTGTACCGAGAGTTATTGCAAAAGCATTAAGTCCAGAGCAAGGTCTTATCCTAGAGAAAATAGGTGCTGAAGTAATATATCCTGAGCATGATATGGCCATACGCTTGGCCCACATGCTACTCAGTTCGAGAGTTATGGATTTTATTTCCTTAAACGATAATATTTCTATAGCTGAATTAAAGTTGACTTCTAAGCTTGCGGGGCAATCAGTGCTAAAAGCAGATTTGCGAAGGAAATTCAAGCTAAATATTATTGCAATCGTTCACAACAATAAGACGACCACAGATATTACACCTGAGCTTATTCTGGATGAAAATGATGTAATTGTAGTTGTTGGAAATGAAGAGGATATTAAAAGATTTGAACACTATATCTTTAAGTAAAATCCTCGTTAAGTATATCATCAGTGGAGGTTATCAATCCTCCACTGATGATTAGTCTCCTATACAGAACAAGAATTAAGATGGCACAGCTTTTTACTTGTGTGGTCCTTTTTTATTACCTGGCTTATTCTCCTTGTTGTTAGTTCTGCTATCCTTGGATTTGCCATCGTTTTTGCTATTATCTTTATTATTATGTGGTTTGGGCTTTTTAGCTTCTTTTTCGGCCTCTTTAGCAGCCTTCTTAGCTTCTCTTTCTGCTTTTCTAGCAGCCTTTTCAGTATTCCTGCTAGTTTTTTTATCTTCCTTAAGAGCCTTTTTATTAGGCTTTTTGATATTATTATCAGGCGGGGTTTTATCATCATTAATATTATTTTTTTTATCCTTAGGACCCTTAGGAGAAGGACCTGCTTCATTATCAGCGGACTTGTTTTCCTTGGTTGCCTCCATAATATCTTTGACAGGCTTATTAATCCAATCCTCAATTATTACACTCTGTGGATTATCAGAGCTTTCAATAAGCTTCTCTACAAGATTAAGTTTACCAGGTGTAACGCCAAGTTCTTTGGCTTTCTCCACTCCTTCTAAGTCAACGCTAAATATTTCTACTGATGCGGTTTCATAGGAATCTATAATATCATCCTCTACATCCATTTTTATTTCTTTGACAAGTTCATCTGCTTTTTTAGTACTCTTATTTGATGCGGCTATAACTATGCCACTGGTTGTCTCATCAGATAGATATCCCAGTTCGGATATTTGACTTAGGGTCAGGTTAATTGCATTAGTTATAGTCTTATTTCTGATGGCTTCTGAGTGAAGCTCTTGTAAAATATCTTCGCTTTCTTCATTTCCTGCTTGTAACTTAAGAACTCTATCAAATCGGTTTAAGATAAACTCGATAGAGGGATTAACATCAAGACTTACATATGAATATGGGCTGGCATATGCCCAAGAGCCTATACTTAATACAAATATGGCAGCAGCAGAGGCAGCCCGTATAGAAATTTTCTTTATCGTACTTTTAGTCACAATATTAATATTTATGGTCTGTCCGACCTCGTAGTCTTTGTTTTTAATCTTTCTTATACAACCATCATCAGATAGAACGGAGGCATAACCGTTTTTTATTTCTAATATTACTGATTTCATTGACCGTTCTCCTTCCTAATGTATTGTAAATATTCTGCTAGATGTGGATAATCTCCAGAAAGTATTTCAACTGCTGCTATTATATATTTTCGATGGCGTTCTAGTATTTTTCGGGGTAGCTTTGTGTTTTTTTCAATTATTTTCAAGGGTAATTGTCTTGTACCTCGTAATTCTTGAATTATAATTTGATTTTCTAGTATATAATTTACAGCCTTTGCACAGCTTGCTTTAGTTTTCTTCGCATGGGGCGAGCATTTGGTTAAATCAAAAAAAGAAAATCCATATTCAGAAATAATCTGGTCTAGGGCTTGGATTTCAAGCTTTATATCATTTTCTTCCCTGCGGGACACCTTATCGGATACTGCTAGGCGGATAGATATATTATCTTCGTTTTCATCGTGCTCCGTATCAAACAGTATAGGATCAATAGAAAGTTCAGTAGTATATTTAACCTGACTTCTGAAATAATCAATTAGGCGACGCTTGATCAGTAATCTGGAGAAGCTGATAAAAGCCCCCTTATCTAATTCGTAGTTCTCTATGGCTTGCGTAAATGCCAGTAGGGCGATAGACCATTCATCATCACTTTTTGTTATGTACCTGCCGGTTACCTTGGAGGTGTAGGCTAATATGGCATTTTCATGCTCTTGGATTATCTTATCGTATTTAGATGGGTCTTTTTTCAATGATATAATCAGATTATCTAATTCCCTCATAACACCACCTCCTATTCTCATTCTATCATGGGTTCATTCTATTTTATATAGCTTAAAATATCTATACTTATAAGAATATGCCAAAAATCTTGCACTATTATTTTACTTATGAATAAACTAAAGTGAGAATATTGGGTGCAAGTATTATGCATTTCAAGGAGGGTTCTATGTTTAACAATCAAAGAAACGGTAGTGTTTCTTACGCCGGGATACCTTATGAGGATATAAATTGGTATGACATAGCAGGCCAACCGTTTGGAATTGCCTCTTATTTTAATGCTATAGTTTTTGGTGATGCCAATAATATTGTAGATACAAAAGGTGCTTTTGCAGTAGGAGGAGATTTTGTAAGTCCCAGGGGATTAACTCTTGCTTATGGTAATGACGGTAATCTCACAGGAACAGGATACAGTCCTAATTTTGTAAGATTTCTGGTTGGAAGAAATGTAGCCATGCAGGGGCCCTTAGTTGTTATAGGCCATGTGGTGGCGGCGGGTAATTTTAGAGCTGCAAGTGGAAGTACTTATATGATAGGTAAGGATGGTAGTGCCGATCAGGTGCAAGAATTGAAAAGGTTATATCAAGCACAGGGAGGAAGTCAGTATTGGACTCCTAGTGATAGGGGCACACATTATGCTATATCAAGCTATGACGTACCTCGTTTTATTCCTGCTGGAAGGATTAATGCTGATGTTGCAGGTTTTTTTAGTGATGCCAGAGAGAGTATTGCCTATTACCATGAATGTATTAAAGGATTAAGTGCAAATGGAACAGTAACGGACCATTTTCATGAAAAAATACTTCGAGGTAATCATCCTGAGCAAAATGTATTTGTTATTGATGTGAGACCTAATGGGATATTAAATAAGGAATTACGATTTGAGATACCTGCAGGTAGTATTGCAATTGTAAAATTAAGAACCGGTAATAACGCTCATCTTCAATATGGACTTTGGGGAGCAGAAAACCTAGCTAACCGTACTTTATATGTATTCGAGGATGCTACAAATATATATATGGAGGTACCAGCAGCTATTTGGGGAAGTATACTTGCGCCTAATGCTATGTTCCATGGGCATCAGACTGGTGGTCATGTAAGCGGTAATGCAGCTTTAGGGTCTTTCGCAGTTAATGCAAGGAGTGGGTTTGAGTTTCACCTATATCCCTTTGTTGGAGGCGTGATATGTGAGGAGATAGCGCCTTTGCCGCCTGAAGTTCCTGCCCCGAGGCCTACTCCTCCTCCGCCTAGGATACCTATTCCGGCACCTGAACCACCAGCACCAGCTCCTATTATACCCCCTGCTGTGCAACCAATTGTAGAATGTCCAACCTGCCCCGAGCCAGAGCCTTGTCCAGCATGTCCCGAGCCAGAGCCTTGTCCAACATGTCCCGAGCCAGAGCCTTGTCCAGCATGTCCNGAGCCAGAGCCNTGNCCTCCCTGCCCACCTTGTCCTGCGCCAGAGCCCTGTCCTCCTGCAGAAGCCAAGATAGAATATAGGCCTTACCCGGTAAGAGTACCGGTACCCTATTATAGAACGAGAACAAAGGTGGTCTATCGTAATATATTAGTTAAAGAGAAGGATAAAGATTGTCGTGTCATAGAGGGTAAAATTATAGGTTGCATATGGGGATGTGGTTGCTGTTATAATCATAACTATATGGTAAAGTTATATAAGGTTTGTGACGAAGAAAAAACTCAGCTATATTGTGAAAGTGTAGGTCCTTGTGGTTGCTTTGAGTTTGAGGTTCCATTTGATGATTGCTATGTACTAGAGGTTTGTCCAGAAAAATATTCTAAGAGGAATGCTAACTGTAAACCAATGCTCACACTTAAGAATGTAGGAGTATCAAGCTTAATGGTAGTAAATTAGAACTTATCCATTAATTATATATGTAAGATAACTGGAAGGAGTTTTCTCTTACTTGCCTTGGGAAGCTCCTTCCATTATAATTAACATAGAATATGGACAGGAAGTTTATAGGAAACTAATTGCTAGGAAATTATTATGATTAGCGATGTATCAGTTAGAAGGAGGTAACACAATGGCAAAAGTATATATATTTCTCGCAAATGGCTTTGAGGAGATAGAGGCATTAACTGTAGTTGATTTATTAAGAAGAGCATCAATAGATATATCCATGGTTTCTATAACAGGGAGCCTGGAGGTAAAAGGATCCCATGATATAATTGTAAAGGCGGACCAATTATTTGAAGAGACGGATTTTAACGAAGCAGATTTATTAGTGCTTCCTGGTGGAATGCCAGGTACAGCTCATCTGATGGAGCATCAGGGCCTGGACAAATTATTAAGAGAATTTCATAGCAAGAATAAGAATATGGCTGCTATATGTGCGGCCCCAAGTGTACTGGGAACCAAGGGATTTTTGGCTGGTAAGAGAGCTACCTGCTATCCGGGCTTTGAAAGTAAACTAACAGATAGCATCATTGAAAATCAGGCCGTGGTAGAGGATGGTAATGTGATTACCTCCAGGGGCTTAGGAACGGCCATTGATTTTTCTCTTTCCCTTATAAACAAGCTAATGGATAAAGAGACAGCGAAAAGAATTGCAGATGGTATCATATATAAGCACTATCTATAAAAGGCTTTATTTACAAGTGGTTATTTTCTTGCGTAAAGCAAGTAGACATATAAGGTTGGGAATAGCCATAAAGGCATTAACAAAATCAGTTAGCTCCCACACAAGGCTTAAGGACATGACTGAGCCTACGAATATCATAACTATATAGCATAGGCGATATGTATTAATGCTTGATTTACCGAATAGATATTCGACGGCTTTTTCACCAAAGTATGACCAACCTATTAAAGTTGCTATGGCAAAGGCTATAAGAGATATACCTAGAATGGTTCTACCAAAGGGAATAGGTGCAAAGGCAGCAGTAGTTAGCTCGGCCATAGAATAGCCCTCTATAGATGAGGGGTTTTTAAGCAAATTTGTTACAATCACTAATCCAGTAATAGCACACATTACAACAGTATCCCAGAAGGTTGCACTCATAGATATAAGTGCCTGCCTAGATGGGTGAGAGGTCTTGGCTCCTGCAGCTGCAATGGCTGCGGATCCAAGGCCTGCTTCATTTGTAAATAGTCCCCGGGCTATTCCGTATCTAGCCGCTAGCTTTATGCCACCACCGATGAAGCCACCTGTTACAGCAGCAGTTAGCTTTGATGGAAGAAAGGCTGAGCGCAAGATTATATAAAAAGCTTCCAAAAGATAGTCATGATTTATTATTAATATTGCAATACAGGCAAAGAGATAGAAAAACCCCATAGAGGGTACTAATTTGGTACAAATGTTACCTATTGACTTAATGCCGCCAACTATTATAAGCCCCACGACAATAGCTATAAGTATACCTACAATATATTCAGAAAATCCCCATAGAGTTTTAATGGTTTCTGTAATTGCTCGTGCTTGTGTGGAGCAGCCCACACCATATGATGCGATAAGAGTAAAGAAGCAGAATAAAACAGCTAACCATTTTTTACCCATCCCCTCTTCAATAGCATACATAGGACCGCCAATAAATGTTTGATCCTCGGTCTTTCTTCTGTAAAGGACACCAAGAAAGCATTCTGCATATGAGGTAGCCATTCCCAGAAGACCCGTAAGCCAGCACCAAAATATTGCCCCGGGACCTCCTAGGGCAACGGCTGTTGAAACACCTACAATATTACCTGTTCCAATAGTAGCCGCAAGAGTAGCAGCTAAGGCTGCAAATCCGCTAATATCACCATCAGCCTTGGTATCTGGCTTAACAGATAAGCGTATAGCTTTCCCTATATGTTTTTGAATCCCTTTTAGATGTATAGTAAAGTATATATGGACGCCAAACAGTAGAATAGGCATTGGGATGCCCCAGATAAAACCATTGAGAGCTGATAGTATTTCAATCATTTTTTTTTACTCCGTGATATAGCTTTTCTATATTTATATGATTAGATAAGATGGTATAGTATTCTAAAAATTCGGGATAATCTTCTACATTAAGCATGTTGTATGTTAATACACTTTTATTTTTTGTTTTATATCTATATTTAGTAAAATTTCTCCTTTACTACAAATATATGAATGCTTTTGATAATTATGCAGTAAATATAGGAATAAATGTTGACAAATGTGCGAAAATGGAATATATTTACAATAGTTAAAAAGTATGTGAGAGGGGATACTCAATACAATGAATAAAATTAAATCAGTTATTAAAAAGAAAAATGTAGAGGAGACAATTGAATACGGTTATTATTATTTGCCAAGTGAGGTCTGCAAAAACATTATTATTACAGAAGGTTTGGCTGGAGTTCAGACTGCGCAAGCTGTTAAGAGGATTAGATCCAGAATTAGGCATAGGAAGGAATCTGTGGGTGATATTATACCTGCCCTTCGAAGTATGGATCAAGATACTATATCTTATTATGCCGGTGAATTGGCAGAAAGCTTAGTAAATGCAGCCGGAAAAGGAAAGGGCATTGATATAGCAATTGGCTATCCGAAAATTCTTGTTATTTCAATCAATTAAGTAAATTAAATAATTACATAAGCATTGGTTGTAGGAACAATAATTACCATCATAATAATTAACTTCCCTGCTAACAATATGATTACAGGCAATACAAAAACAAAATTCAATTGCGGTTATTAACCGCCGAACCTACAAGTAATTTTGTTAATTGTTTGCTTTGATAATTATAACGGAGGTGAAAATTATGGCAAGTAATAGAAGTGGTTCTAACAGAGCAGAGGTTCCTGAGGCAAGAGAAGCTCTAAATCGTTTCAAGATGGAGGTTGCTAACGAACTTGGTGTTCCTTTAAAACAAGGTTACAACGGTGACTTAACCAGCAGACAGAATGGTTCAGTTGGTGGTGAAATGGTTAGACGTATGATCCGTAGCCAGGAACAAGCAATGTCAGGTCAGTCTGGACAATAATATATAAATCCGGCTTAGCCGACAGAAGAAAACGGTGTCAGATACACATTACGGTGTGCTGACACCGTTTTGATATTTTCCTTTTCAAACATTATAAGTATATGTTAGAATATATAGCGAAGATAAATAATGACTATGCTAATAGAGTATTTGATTTGCATATATTTACATATATATAATACTGTGTCATAATGAAAATTGGTGGTAAGAAAGGAATATATATATTATGGGCAAATATTTTGGAACAGATGGATTTAGAGGGGAAGCAAATGTAGACTTAACTGTAGAGCATGCATATAAGGTAGGAAGGTTTTTAGGCTATTATTATGGTAAAAACCATAAGGCTAATATTGTTATAGGTAAAGACACCAGAAGATCTAGCTATATGTTTGAATATTCACTTGTAGCAGGATTAACAGCCAGCGGGGCCGATGTGTATTTGCTCCATGTAACATCTACACCTAGTGTATCCTATGTAGTTAGAACAGAAGGCTTTGATTGTGGAATTATGATATCAGCAAGCCACAATCCTTTTTATGATAATGGCATAAAGGTGTTCAATGGTAGTGGATGTAAGCTTGAGGCTGAGGTAGAGGATTTAATTGAAGCTTACATAGACAGTGATGAAGATACAATACCTCTTATGACCCGTGAAAATATTGGAAAGACTGTAGACTATGCAATTGGTAGGAATCGTTATATTGGCTATCTCATATCATTGGCAACCCGTTCTTTCCAAGGAAAAAAGGTAGGTCTGGATCTAGCCAATGGCTCAGCCACCTCTATTGCTAAGGGTGTGTTTGATGCTATTGGTGCAAAAACTTATGTAATAGGTAGTGACCCCGATGGCACTAATATTAATAAAGATTGCGGTTCAACCCATATGAAGGATTTACAGAAATTTGTAGTCGATAATAAGTTGGATGTAGGTTTTGCATATGACGGTGATGCAGATAGATGTTTGGCTGTGGATGAAAATGGCAATATTATAGATGGGGATTTAATTATGTATATATGTGGTGTGTACATGAAGGAAAAGAAAGACCTGGCCAACAATACTGTAGTTACAACAATTATGTCAAATATGGGGCTTTATGAGGCTTTTGAGCGAAAGGGCATAGATTATGTTCAGACTGCGGTAGGTGATAAGTATGTATACGAGAATATGCAGGCTAATGGACATTCACTGGGAGGAGAGCAATCAGGTCATATAATATTCAGTAAGCATGCCACAACAGGTGATGGAATATTGACCTCGCTAAAATTAATGGAGGTAATGCTTGAAAGTAAAGCAACTCTTTCAGAGCTATGTAAGGAAATCAATATCTTCCCTCAACAGCTGGTAAGCGTAAAGGTAAAGGATAAGAAAGCCTTTAGCGATGATACTGTAATAACTGAGTATGTAGCAGAGCTTAGTAAGAAACTTGGTAAGGACGGCAGAATTCTTGTTAGGGAAAGTGGAACAGAGCCTGTAATTCGAGTTATGGCTGAAGCAAAGACTGATGAGTTATGCCGAGACATGGTTGAACGGATAGTTGCGAAGATTACAGACCGTGGCCATGCTCTAAATGAAGATTGATTTTTACCAATTAATCTGATACAATTTAAAGCTAAAAATAAATTATAGCAATTGAGTCTGTAATCTGCTATACTAAGATATAATTTTCAAGAGATAATTCTGCGAAAGAAATAGAAGAAGAGTAATTAGGAGGAAACTAATATGAGTTTACAGGTAGAAAAACTAGAAAAGAATATGGCGAAACTTACAATAGAAGCTTCGGCTGATGAGTTTGATAAGGCCATTCAGAAAGCATTCCAAAAGAATAAGAATAAATTTAATATTCAGGGCTTTCGAAAAGGGAAGGCACCTCTTGCTATTATAGAGAAGATGTATGGTGCTGGTGTGTTTTACGAGGATGCTGCAAATGAGATTATTCCAGAGGCATATGAAAAGGCTGCCCTTGAAAGTGAGCTAGAGATTGTCTCTAGACCAGAAATTGATGTAGTACAAATAGAGAAGGGAAAACCCTTTATTTTTACTGCTGAGGTAGCTATTAANCCTGAGGTTACATTAGGCCAGTACAAGGGTATTGAGGTTGAAAAGAAGGAAGTATCCGTAACTGATGAGGAAGTTCTAGAGCGTATCAATAGGGAAAGAGAGCAAAACTCCAGAATGTTAACCATCGATGATAGACCTGTTCAGAAGGATGATATTGCTGTTATTGATTATGAAGGTTTTGTAGATGGGGTTCCTTTTGAAGGTGGAAAGGGTGAGAATTACTCACTAACCATCGGNTCTAATTCCTTTATAGATACCTTTGAGGAGCAGCTTATTGGAAAGTCCATAGGAGAAGAGTTNGAAGTTAATGTAACATTTCCTGAGGAGTACCATGCTAAGGAATTAGCTGGTAAGCCTGCNCTTTTTAAGGTTAAGATTAATGAAATCAAGGTTAAGGAGCTACCTAACCTGGATGATGATTTTGCACAGGATGTATCAGAATTTGATACTCTGGATGAATACAAGGAAAGTATCAAGGCTACAATAAAGGAAAATAAAGAGAAGGAATTAAAGACAGCCAAGGAAAATGAAATAGTTGATAAGATTATAGAGAATGCAACCATGGATATTCCTGAGCCTATGATTGAAACACAGGTTAGACAGATGGCAGATGACTTTGCACAGAGAATGCAGTATCAGGGCTTGTCTTTGGAGCAGTACTTCCAGTTTACAGGGATGGATGCTCAAAAATTCATTGATAGCTTAAGACCACAGGCCTTGAAGAGAATACAGAGTCGCCTGGTTCTGGAGGCTATTGTTAAGGCTGAGAATATTGAGGTTTCAGAAGAGGAGCTAGAGAAAGAATTAACTGAGATGGCTTCTATGTATAAGATGGAATTAGATAAGATTAAGGAAATGGTTGGCGATAAGGAAAAAGAGCAGATTAAAGCAGATATCGCAGTACAAAAAGCCGTTGATTTTATTACAGAGCAAGCTAAGGAAGTAGAAGTAGAAGTAGAAAAGTAAAGGAGGATATTAGGATGAGTTTAGTACCTTATGTCATAGAACAAACCAGCCGTGGCGAGAGAAGTTACGACATATTTTCAAGACTATTAAAGGAAAGAATAATATTCTTAGGTGAGGAAGTTACTGATGCAGCTGCAAGTATTATTGTGGCACAGTTGCTTTTCCTTGAATCCGAAGATCCCGGAAAGGATATTAACTTCTATATTAACAGTCCAGGTGGATCTGTAACCGCTGGTATGGCAATTTATGATACTATGAACTACATTAAATGTGATGTATCTACTATATGTATAGGTATGGCAGCTAGCATGGGAGCCTTCTTGCTGGCAGGTGGTACAAAAGGAAAGCGTTTTGCTCTACCTAATGCTGAGGTAATGATTCATCAGCCTTCAGGTGGTGCAAGAGGTCAGGCTTCAGATATTAAGATTGTTGCTGACAACATAATTAGGACTAGAAAGAAACTTAATGATATTTTAGCAGCAAATACAGGCAAGCCACTGGAAGTTATTGAAGTGGATACTGAAAGAGATTTTTATATGAGTTCAGATGAAGCAATGAAGTATGGTATTATCGATGGAATACTGTCTAGCAGATAAGACAAGTGCATTTGCAGATGCAGAGAGATTGAGGTGAGGTGGCAATGGCAGGAAAAGTAGATGACAGAAAGCAACTTAGATGTTCTTTTTGTAACAAGACGCAGGATCAAGTCAGAAAACTGATTGCCGGACCTGGAGTATATATATGTGATGAATGCATAGAGATATGCAGTGAAATTATTGAAGAAGAGTTTGATCAGGATATAGCTATGGACTCGGATATTAATTTATTGAAGCCGGCTGAGATCAAAAGCTTTTTAGACCAGCATGTAGTAGGACAAGACGAGGCCAAGAAAGTTTTATCTGTGGCAGTTTATAACCATTACAAAAGGGTTATGGCAGAAAAGGACCTAGATGTGGAGCTTCAAAAGAGTAATATCCTCATGATGGGGCCTACAGGATCAGGTAAGACATACCTGGCTCAGACCTTGGCCAAGCTTCTTAACGTTCCATTTGCGATAGCAGATGCAACGGCGCTTACTGAAGCGGGATATGTTGGTGAGGATGTGGAGAACATCCTGCTAAAAATCATACAAGCGGCTGATTTTGATATTGAACGCGCTCAGTATGGAATAATTTATATTGACGAGATAGATAAAATAACAAGAAAGTCTGAGAACACCTCCATAACCAGAGATGTATCAGGAGAGGGTGTACAGCAGGCTTTACTGAAAATATTAGAGGGTACTGTAGCGTCCGTTCCTCCTCAGGGTGGAAGAAAGCATCCTCATCAGGAATTTATACAGATAGATACAACAAATATACTGTTTATCTGTGGAGGAGCTTTTGATGGTCTGGAGAAGATCATTGAATCCAGAATTGGACAAAAATCCATAGGATTTAATGCCTTGATTTCTGAAAAGAACAAGAGCAATATTGGAGAGCTATTCCGTCAGGCCATGCCTCAGGATTTGATTAAATTCGGTTTGATACCTGAGTTTGTAGGCCGTGTTCCTGTTAATGTTGCTTTAGATGTTCTAGATGAAGCTGCTTTAGTTAAAATACTTGTAGAGCCTAAAAATGCCATTACAAAGCAGTACAAGAAGCTTTTTGAAATTGATGGTGTTGAGCTTGAGTTTGATAAAGGGGCAATCGAGGAAATAGCAAAGAAGAGCTTCAGTAGAAAGATAGGAGCCAGAGGACTACGGTCTATCATGGAAGCATCTATGATGGATACCATGTTTGAGATACCATCAGATTCCAATATTATTAAATGTATTATAACAAGAGAAGTNATACAAGGCACTGAAAAGCCTAAGCTTATTATGGCAGAGGAGGGTGTAGTTAGAAAACCCTCTATGAAACGATCCACTAAGAAAAGCAAGGGTGAAATAGCTTAGTATATAAGTAATGTATTATAAATGGGTAACCGGGCTCTTACACGGCATATGGCTTATGTATGGGAACCAAGGTTACTCATTTTTATCTAATTTATAAAGGAGGTAAAACCTCCGTTGTTAGTAGTGAAATTATTTAGTTTATAAAGGAGGTAAAACCTCCGTTGTTAGTTGTGAAATTTTTTAGTTTATAAAGGAGGTTTTTGAAAATGGTTATAAAGAATGTAAGTCTTGAAACAGTTTGTGGAATAACTAGCGAGTTTCCCGAGAATGATAAGCCAGAGATTGCCTTTGCTGGTAAATCTAATGTAGGAAAATCATCATTAATTAATTCTCTTATGAATCGCAAAGCTTTAGCTAGAACGTCATCACAGCCTGGAAAAACCCAGACCGTTAATTTCTATAATATAAATGATGCTTTGTATTTTGTAGATCTTCCCGGCTATGGTTATGCAAAGACACCAGAGGCAATAAAAGAAAAATGGGGCAAGATGGTAGAGCGGTATTTGATGAACTCAAAGCAACTAAAGCTAATATTCCTATTAATTGACATACGCCATGAGCCATCACAGAATGATAAGAATATGTATGAGTGGATAGTATATCATGGATTTATGCCTGTTGTAATAGCCACTAAGATGGACAAGCTAAAAAGAAGTCAGATAGCAAAGCATGTTAAAATGATTAGAGAGGGAATTGGTGGGAAATCAGAAACTAAGATAATCCCTTACTCATCACTTACCAAGCAGGGTAAGGATGAAATATGGGATTATATTGTGGAAATATGTGGTTTGACAGAGTCGGATACCACTAGTAAGTAGAAAATCAATATTTTAGTTTAATAGGGAAGACATAAGGAAGCTATATATGTCCGAGCTTTTTTCACTCCATTTATTGCACATTATGACAGCCTCCTCCTCTGTGGGAACGCTTAGAGTTAAATCTATGATATGAGTGCCCCTTTCGATTACGCTAAGGCGTACAGAGAACTCTCCCTTTTTCACATGACTATAATCAGCAGGAGTTGATACCTCCTCCTTAAGCTCATATTTATTCTCGGCCAAATATTCTTCGATATCTTCTTTTATCCCCGATGAGATAAGATTATCGAAGAATAAAAGAGTCTCATTTCCGCTATCGGTTATAAGATAGAGGGAGCTGTTTCGTATGGTTTTCACAGCGATAAATTCATCATCCAAAAGTTCAGAGATTGCTCTCTGGATATTGAAATAATTGGTATATTCTTTTTCAAGGATAAAGGATGTAAGCTGAGCATTGGATAGTGGAAAATCCACACGACTTAATATATATAATATCATTAATTTATAGAGCATAAAGGTATCTGACGGCATATTAACACCTCCTTAAGTGTATAGTTTACCCTGCCAGGAATCTGCTTTCTTCATGGTGTGATGGAGGGTATTTAGAACTAGCCTTTTATTACTACTCCATAGAGGGGCAAGTAGTATATCTTTTGGACCGTCGCCTGTAAGTCGATGAATTACAAGTTCTTTAGGAAGTCGCTCTAGGCAGGCGATTACTAAGTCTATATAATCTTCCATGGATAAAACATCTATATTTATAGNTTTATTCTTTAGACTAGACAAGCTATCCCCAGATATGACATGTCCTTGCTTATCCTCCTCATAAAGCCGGCCAAGCTCTGTTCCTTTAAGTATATGAAGAAGCTGTAGCTTTATTCCCTGGACATATCCTTTGTCAGAAAGCCCACCTATATATCTCATAGTCTTTAACATATCATTTTTTGATTCCTTTGGCAAGCCAAGAATTGTATGGACAATTACATCGATTCCAATATTGTGGAGAGCAATTACAGCTTTCTCAAATATGGGTAATTCGTATCCCCTGCGTATAAATAATGCGGTATTCTCGTGAATTGTCTGAAGTCCAAGTTCTATCCAAACTGGTTTTTTAGAGTTAAGNTCTTTTAATAAGGAGAGTATGTCATCCCCAAGACAGTCAGGTCTTGTGGCAATTGATAATATGGCAATATCAGGGTGAACAATGGCCTCTGTAAATATTCTTTTCAGATAAGAAACGGGGGCGTGGGTATTGGTGTAAGCCTGAAAATAGGCAATATATTTTACNTGTTCCTTGCTTTTAAGCTTATTAGCAACTAATTTTTTAGCATCCTNGATTTGNTCTGTTACAGATAGGTTGGAGTCTGTGCTAAAATCACCTGAGCCTCCTTGGCTACAGAATATGCAGCCAGTNGTATCTATTGTCCCGTCTCGATTTGGACAGCTCATACCACCATTTAGAGATAGCTTATATAATTTCATACCAAAGGTCTTTTTTAATTCATAATCCAGGGAATGATATCTTTTATCATCCCACATTTGCTTCATATTAATATTCTGCATATTCATTCCTAGCATCTATATATGTTTTATTACGGCATCGCTTACAGTATCACATAGCCTTGGATCAAAAGCTTCTGGGAGTATGTAATTCTCGTCAAGCTCTTTATCTGATATTAGTCCAGCAATTGCCTTAGCCGCAGCTAGCTTCATATCTTCATTGATCTGCCTAGCCCGTCCCTTTAGTGCCCCTTTAAATATACCGGGGAAGGCTAATACATTGTTTACCTGATTTGGAAAATCAGAGCGACCAGTAGCTACAACCTTAGCGCCGCTTTTTTTTGCTTCTTCTGGATGTATTTCAGGATCAGGATTTGCAAGTGCAAATACTATAGCATCCTTATTCATAAGGGAAACCATTTTGGAGCTTAGGATATTTGGTGCAGACACTCCTATAAATATATCAGCACAATTGATGGCATCCTCCAAGGTACCTTGTATGTTACTAAGGTTAGTAAATTCCAGCAGTTGCTTTTGGACAGGATTAAGATTGGGATATTCTGAAGAAAGAATACCATGAAGGTCACAGACAGTAATATTCCTAAATCCATAAGAATATAGTAATCTTGTTATGGCGATTCCAGCAGAACCAGCACCGTTAACCACCAGCTTAACCTCTTCCTTATTCTTACCTACTACTTTTAGACTATTAATAAGTCCGGCTAAAACCACAATAGCTGTACCGTGCTGATCATCATGAAATACAGGTATATCGAGGAGCTCCTTTAGTCTTTCCTCTATGAAGAAACACCGTGGTGCTGAGATATCCTCTAGGTTTATTCCGCCGAAGGCAGGAGCGATGGCTACAACAGTTCGGATGATTTCTTCGCTATCTTGAGTATCAAGGCAAATGGGAACGGCATTTACTCCACCGAATTCCTTAAAAAGCACTGCCTTTCCCTCCATGACTGGTAGTGCTCCATAGGGACCTATATTTCCAAGGCCAAGCACAGCGCTACCATCGGAAATTACAGCAATAGTATTTCCCTTAATGGTATATCGATAAGCATCCTCAGGGTTTTCTGCTATAGCCTTACAAGGAGCGGCTACACCTGGTGTGTATGCAATTGAAAGGTCTTCCTTAGTATTTACCTTGCACTTGGAGACTAGATTCAATTTTCCTGCCCACTGTTCATGAAAGTGTAGAGATTTTTCTTTAATATCCATTTTTGTCCACCTTATTTTTAATAAAACAATCATAGCATCAGTGACTTATGAAATCAATAGCAAGTAAATATGACATGAAATGTTCAAAATGAAAATAATTTACTTTTTGTCCATTTAGGTGTATAATAGAGGAAACATAAATTAGGATAGCTATATTTCACATATTTTCTATATCATATCTGTCCAATATTCCAATCCAGACAAAAAATCCAACAAATAATCAAAGGAGCTGATCTAATGGAAAATTATGATTCAATGACTCTTGTTAGATTACGAGAGCATGCCAAGGAAAAAGGTATGAAAAATATTACTTCCCTAAAAAAGGGCGAGTTAATTGAAGCATTAAAAAACTATGATTCAAATAATAATGACACTGAAGTTAAAAACACTGAGGTGAATGAAGAGGAGGCTCCTGTAAATGCAAAGGCGGATAACAGACGATCTGGACATTCGGAGATGGAGCAGCTTGACAGTGGAGAGACCAAGGAAGGAATACTAGAGGTATTGCCTGATGGATATGGTTTTATTAGATGTGATAATTATCTACCAGGTGAAAATGATGTTTATGTATCACCTGCGCAGATAAGAAGATTTAATCTCAAGACAGGCGATATAGTTATGGGTAACACTAGGATTAGAAGTCAGAATGAAAAGTTCTCAGCATTATTGTATATCAAAGCAGTTAATGGATTTCATCCTAATGAAGCGCAAAGACGTCCAAGATTCGAGGATCTTACACCTATTTTCCCCAATGAGAGAATACATCTAGAAACACCTGGTGCCGGAGTGGCAATGAGAATGGTTGACCTAATTTCACCTATAGGTAAGGGACAAAGGGGAATGATTGTATCCCAGCCAAAGACAGGAAAAACCACATTGTTAAAACAGATTGCTAAGGCGATTACCAGAAATCATCCTGAGATGAAGCTGCTTATTCTTCTTATAGATGAAAGGCCTGAGGAGGTAACTGATATTAAGGAATCCATTGAGGGTAAGAATGTAGAGGTTATTTACTCCACCTTTGATGAGCTTCCTGATAATCATAAGCGGGTATCGGAGATGGTTATCGAAAGAGCTAAGCGATTAGTAGAGCATAATCAGGATGTTATAATTTTGCTAGATAGTATTACAAGACTTGCCAGAGCATATAACCTAACAGTACAGCCAAGTGGTAGAACCCTATCCGGAGGCCTTGATCCGGCAGCCCTATATATGCCAAAGAAGTTCTTTGGTGCAGCTAGAAATATGAGAGAGGGTGGAAGTCTTACTATACTTGCGACTGCTCTTGTAGATACAGGTAGCCGTATGGATGATGTGGTATTTGAAGAGTTTAAGGGAACAGGTAATATGGAACTGGTTCTTGATCGGAGCTTATCTGAAAAGCGTATATTCCCTGCCATAGATTTACCCAAATCAAGTACAAGACGAGAGGATTTGCTTCTTAGTCAGTCGGAGCTTGAAGCTATCTTCTTGATGAGAAGGGCTCTTAATAGCATGAAATCTGATGAAGCCCTGGAGAGAATTATAGATATGTTTATAAGAACAAGAACAAATGCAGAATTTATTGAAATAATCAAAAAGACTAAAATTGTTTTTTAGGTATTGCAAAGAAAAAACAGCTATGATATAATTAGTAAGCTGTTTATAAGTTGGACTTATTATATATAAATTATATATAGACCAATATAAAATAGATATAGTAGTGAAGAGGTGAAATCATGAAAACAGAAATCCATCCTAAGTATTTCGAGGCTAAGGTATCATGTAACTGTGGAAATGAATTTGTTACAGGCTCAACAAAGGAAGAAATTCGTGTTGAGATTTGTTCTAAATGTCATTCATTTTATACCGGTCAGCAGAAGACTGCTGCAGCCCGTGGAGCGATTGAGAAGTTCAACCGTAGATATGGTTTAGGCAAAGACGAAAATTAGAGTATTTTATAGAGCACAAAAAACGGGTTGAGGTTCACTTCCTCAACCTATTTTGATAAAATCAAAAGAAAGGCTCGGGATAAAAATGAAACCATCCGGTATTGGAGGAATGGCTGTTCTTGAAGGCGTAATGATGAAAAACAAAGATGAATACGCCATAGCTGTTCGTAAACCAAATAATGAAATTGTTGTAGAAAAGAAAATTCATAAGAATTTTTCAGACAAGGTGAAATTATTTAAGCTGCCAATTTTCAGAGGCATACTGGCCTTTATTGATTCGATGGTAATTGGTATTAAGGTACTAAATTTTTCTGCAAGCTTTTTTGAAGATGAAGAGGAAAGTAAAAAAGAGAAGAAAGCGGCGTCGGAGGTTGTTAGTGCTTTAATGATAGCATTGGCTGTAATTCTGTCTCTTGCATTGTCTATCTCATTGTTTATAATATCACCAGTATTAATATCGAATGTTTTTTCTAGATGGGTTGAGAGTAAATTCTTATTATCCTTTATGGAGGGGATATTAAGACTTCTTATATTTATCGGCTATATTCTTATAGTATCTCAGATGAAGGATATAAAAAGAGTATTTATGTATCATGGTGCAGAGCATAAAACTATAAATTGCCTTGAAAATGGCTTTGAGCTAACAATTGAGAACGTCAAGTGGCAGTCAAAGGCTCATAAGCGTTGTGGAACCAGTTTTATGTTTTTTGTAATGATCATAAGTTTAGTCTTCTTTATGATACTTAGGCCTGAGACCTTGGCCTTGAGAATAATGTCGAGAGTTCTTCTTGTTCCTGCTATAGCTGGAATATCGTATGAGTTTATCCGTTTCGCTGGAAGTAGTGAAAACAAGATAGTGGATATATTAAGTAAACCGGGATTATGGATGCAGGGCTTTACTACAAAGGAGCCTGATGATGATATGATAGAGGTAGCCATAAGGTCGGTAGACACTGTATTTGATTGGAGAGCATTTTTAGCTAATAATGAGGATGAGAAGCCTAGTAAATTGTCGGCCAAAAGTACCAGCAGTAAAAGGGAAAAAGCTCAGGTAACTAAAAGTGAGGCAAAGGTGAAATCACAGGATAAGAATAAGTCTGAAGCTAAGAATCAAAAGGCTAATAAGGATGATCAAAAAGTTAAGAGCACCAAAGAAGCCCAGAAAGTTTCAGAGGACGCTATTGATCTTGAGGCATTGAATGATACTGAGCTTGTGACTACACATGAAGCCGACAAAACAGTAAAAGCAAAGAAGGCATCCTCCCATAAGAAAAAGGATACGACTAGAAGTGAATACGCTGCTACAAGTGAAATCTCTATAGCTAGTCCTAAAAATGAATATGAGGAAGATGATGAGATATTAAGAGCCCTTGATAAGTACCTTGATTTTAGTGATGATAAGTAGCTAGTTAACAGACCGGAGGGCATTGAGTTTTATATGAATACCTATAATGAATTATTGCAGACTGCACGTGAATTCCTAAATAAGAATGGGGTAGCAGATGCCGATTTAGATGCATGGTATCTGCTAGCCCATGTATTTGGGATTGACAGAGCAGATTTTTTCATATACAGGAATGATGTGGTTTCGCAGGAAAAAGCCTTGCATTATAGGATGCTAATAAAAAAAAGAGCCTCACATATACCTCTTCAGTATATAATTGGCAGGCAGGAATTTATGGGATTAGAATTTGAGGTAAATGAAAATGTTCTTATTCCGAGGCAGGATACTGAACTTTTGGTTGAAGAGGTATTAAAAATCTGTCAGGGTAAATCTGTTCTGGATATGTGCACTGGCTCGGGATGCATAATTGTATCCCTTGCTAAATTAGGAAGCATAAAAACTGCTGTTGGAAGTGACATATCCATAAAAGCAATAGAGCTAGCAGAGAAAAATTCAAAAAGACATAATGTGAAAGTTAACTTCATTCAGAGTGATTTATTTGACAGTATTGTGGGAAGCTATGATATTATAGTATCAAACCCACCCTATATAAAATCAGCGGATTTAAAGACATTAATGCCAGAGGTTAAGGACCATGAACCTAGGCAAGCCCTAGATGCAGGGCCAGATGGTCTTATATTCTACAAAAGGATTATTGATGATATTAAGAGGTTTTTGAATCCTGGAGGCTATGTATTTTTTGAAATTGGATATGATCAGGGAGAGGCAGTATCGAATATGCTTGACCTGTCAGGATTTGTTGATATAACTATAAAGAAGGATTTTAGCGACTTAGATCGTATAGTACATGCAAGAAAGTCGTTTCTATAAAATAATGGAGGTATGATTGATGTTTGATCGTTTAGAGGATATTCTTATAAGATATAAAGAAATTGAAGAAGAGCTTTTAAATCCTAATGTAGTAAATGATCAGGAGAATTACAGAAAGCTTATGAAGGAACAATCAGACCTTTCTGAGATTGTTGAGGTGTATCTAGAATACAAGGACAAACAAAAAACCATTGAGGATAGTTTGTTAATGCTAGATGAGGAAACTGACGAAGAACTTCGTGAACTTGCCAGAGAAGAATTGAATGATAGCAAGCAAAGAATAAGTGAAATAGAAGATGAGCTTAAGATTCTGCTACTTCCTAAGGACCCTAATGATTATAAGAATGTTATAGTCGAAATAAGAGCTGGTGCAGGAGGAGATGAAGCTGCACTTTTTGCCGCAGAACTATATCGTATGTATGTTATGTATGCAGAACGTAAGCACTGGAAAATTGATATGATGAACCTGAACGAGAATGGAATAGGTGGCTTCAAAGAGGTAATATTTATGATCAATGGTAAGGGAGCCTATTCAAGACTTAAGTATGAGAGTGGAGTTCATCGTGTTCAGAGAGTTCCTGTGACTGAATCAGGAGGTAGAATCCATACATCTACTTCTACAGTAGCCATTATGGCTGAGGCTGATGAAGTGGATATAGATATTGATTTAAGTGAATGTAAGTTTGATGTATTTAGATCATCTGGAAATGGTGGTCAAAGTGTAAATACTACAGACTCTGCAGTTAGGTTAACACATATACCCACAGGTATTGTCATTACATGTCAGGATGAGAAATCCCAACTAAAGAATAAGGATAAGGCAATAAAAGTATTACGTTCTCGCCTTTATGAATTAGAAATAGAGAAGGCACAGAGTGCAGAGGCTGAGGCCAGAAAGAGTCAGATAGGCACAGGTGATCGCTCAGAAAAAATCAGGACATATAATTTCCCTCAGGGAAGGGTTACTGATCATAGAATAAAACTAACACTACATCAAATAGAGTCAGTGTTAAATGGTGATCTTGACGAGATAATTGACAGCCTGATTGCAGCAGACCAAGCAGCCAAGCTTAGTAAAATGCAAGAGGAAGACTAATATGAATCATAGAGTTCTAATCACTAGTATGAATAATCCGCAGATTAAGAACCTGTCTCTATTACAGAGGAAGGCTAAAGCAAGGAAGGAACAGGGATTATTTGTAGTGGAAGGAATTAAGATGGTTGAAGAGGCTAAGGCTTCCGGGCTATTAGATAAAGTATATGTATCTGAAAGCTTCCATCAAGATAAAGAGAAATCCCAGAGATTTTTGGAAGACATTAATTATGAGCTTATAGCAGATTCGGTCTTTAAACAGGTTACCGATACTATGACTCCTCAGGGGATTATGGGAACAGTTAGAAGGCCGGAATATTCTCTCGACCATATGCTTAAAGAAGATAATGCATTTATACTGCTTTTAGAAGATATAAGAGACCCAGGTAACTTGGGCACAATAATACGTACTGCTGAGGGAGCTGGTATTACAGGCCTTATAATGAATAGCTCCTGTGCAGATATTTTGCAACCCAAAGTGGTCAGATCCACTATGGGTTCTATTTATAGGGTACCTTATTATGAGGCCTCGGACTTTGCAGGTCTTCTTTTGGAGCTAAAAGAAGCAGGATTTGAACTTTATGCTGCACATTTATCAGGTGTATCCTATGATAGAGAAGGAAGCTTTATGGGAAAATGCGGTTTGTTAATCGGAAATGAAGCAGCAGGCCTGTCGGATGAGGTGGCTTCCATGGCAGATAGGTTAATCAGAATACCCATGGCAGGTAAGGTAGAGTCCTTGAATGCGGCGGTGGCTGCCGCAATATTAATGTATGAAGCAGCAAGACAAAGAAGAGTCAAATAGATTAGTTTGAATATTAAAATATAATTAAAAAACAAACCTTTCTATTGTATTATTAAGGGTGTTTCTATAGAATAGAAGTATCAGTAAAAGAAAGGGGGAAGGGGAATAGTGAATTCTATTGCATGGTTAATACTCCTTGCATTTTTGATATTAGTGGAGATGATTACCTTGGGACTTACAACCATTTGGTTTGCAGGTGGAGCCTTAGTGGCATTTATAGTATCATTATTCTATGACAACCTGCTAGTGGAAATCATCTTATTCCTAGTAATATCCCTGGTCTTATTGTTTTTTACCAGGCCAATTGTTAAAAAATATTTTAATTCAACCCGTACAAAGACGAATTACGAAGCAATAATCGGAAAGGAAGCCTTGGTAACTGCTACTATTGATAACATTACTAATTCTGGATGGGCAGTTGTTAATGGGCTTGAATGGTCAGCCAGATCAGTAGATGGTGAAATAATTGAAAAGGGAACAAAGGTAGTAATTGAAAGTATATCTGGAGTAAAATTAATGGTAAGAATAAAGAAGGAGGGGTAGACATTGCCTACAGAAGTAATCATTATTATTTTTGCAATACTGGTTCTATTAATTATTGCATCCTGTGTAAGAATAGTGCCTCAAGCTAATGCATTTATTCTAGAACGCCTAGGTGGATATCAGGCGACCTGGGATGTGGGATTACATGTTAAGCTGCCTTTAATTGATAGGGTAGCTAAAAGAGTTCTACTAAAGGAGCAGGTAGTAGATTTCGCTCCACAATCGGTAATAACAAAGGATAATGTAACTATGAAGATAGATACGGTTGTATACTTTCAGATTACCGACCCTAAGCTCTATACTTACGGTGTTGATAATCCCCTATTGGCCATAGAGAATCTGACAGCAACTACACTACGTAATATTATAGGTGATCTTGAGCTTGATGAGACCTTGACATCCAGGGAGCATATTAACTCGAGAATGAGGTTGATATTAGATGAGGCGACTGATCCTTGGGGAATTAAGATAACCCGTATAGAGCTTAAGAACATAATTCCGCCTGCAGCTATTCAGGATGCTATGGAGAAGCAGATGAAGGCTGAGAGAGAGCGTAGGGAAGCCATACTAATAGCAGAAGGGCAGAAGAAGTCCGCTATTCTTGTGGCAGAGGGTAATAAGGAGTCTGCTATACTTAATGCACAGGGTGAAAAGGAATCAGCAATACTTCGAGCTGAGGCAAAGAAGGAAGCTATGATTAGGGAAGCCGAAGGTGAGGCAGAGGCTATATTCCAGGTACAAAAGGCCCGTGCAGAAGGAATAAAGTTCCTTAAAGAAGCTGATCCTACAGCTGAAATACTTCAACTTAGAAGTATGGAGGCCTTTGAGAAGGCAGCAGATGGCAAGGCTACTAAAATAATTATACCATCTGAAATCCAAGGAATTGCAGGGTTAGCCAAATCCATGGTAGAGGTCATAAAGGAATAGAATAGATGTAGTTAGTATCATAGATTGGGGTGCTTAAGGTGTGATATCATGCTTTAGGTGCCCTATTGTATTGATAGCTAATTTGGTGTTTGTTAAGAAAAAGTTAAGAATATATTACTTGATTTATAATTTAGTCGTGTTATATTATACAATGAACTAATAAATAAATGAGCTAATGTGTAAAAGAATTACAGTATTTGTATGTAAAAAGTAGTGGGTGAGTGAATTGAAGTATTTAAAGAGATTATTAATGTCGCCATATTGTATATCAGCATTATTTGCCCTTAAGATGATGATTTATTATGCTCTAATCGAAGTAAATCGTATGGAGATTATTATATTGATTATCAGCATGGCAGTGTGGGGACTTATATTTGTCTTCTTTGGAAGATGCGGTCTAAAGCGTAAACAAGGAATTTTCCTTTTGGTATACAGTCTTTTGAGCCTACTTATGTTTGCTGATACAATGTATTTTAATTACTATAATCAGACAGTGTCGGTGAGACAGCTTTGGCAGGCAAAGGCTGTGACAGCGGTGCCAGATAGCTTTATAGCAACCCTTATTCCTGCAAGCTTTTTATTGCTTGTAGACATTCCCTTTGTATATATGTATTTTAAAAAGTACTCCCAAAAATTTAGTAATATGAAGCCTGTTTACCATAGGGAGCTTAAGATAGGCTTTTATCTAGTAACAATTCTTATACTAACCATGATAGCCAATCCTTTTAGCTCTGCCGCTATTGCCAGAGTTAACAGTATGGAATTCTTTACAAGCCATGTAGGGGATATCTATGAGACTATTTCTGATAAACTTGCTAAGAGTGAGATGGATGAGGAAGAGATACTTGAGGTGGTTGCCGATCAGACTCAAGAGCCACCAATAAGAGCTAAATATCATGAGCTAGGAAAAGGAAAGAACCTAGTGGTTGTACAGTTGGAGGCCTTTCAGGACTTTGTAATAAATAGTCAATACAATGGGCAGGAGATTACTCCAAATTTAAATAAGCTTATAAAGAAGGACACCATTTACTTTGATCAATACTATTCAAATACAGGGAAGGGCAATACTGCTGATGCTGAGTTCTCGTCACTAAATAGCCTCTATCCCTTAATAGATGGAGAGATATATCGTCTATATGAGGATAATACCTTCCGTGGACTCCCCTGGCTGATGAGGGAGCAGGGTTATAGGACCTTAGCAGTGCATGGATATGAGGGGGAGTTCTGGAATAGGGAAGCTGCATATCCATACCAGGGTTTTGAGGATTATATCAGTATGGAGGACATGAAGCAGGACGAAATCATTGGGATGGGCATATCAGATAAGTCAATGTTTAGCCAGCTAGTTCCTATACTAAAGGAACAGGACTCACAATTCTTTTCATTTGTAATAACCTTAACCAATCACCATCCATATAATTTAGATGAGAATTATCAATCCTTAGAGCTTCTAGAAGAGGATAAGGACACAAAGTTTGGTTCATATCTTCAAACAGTACGATACACGGATGAAGCCATCGGGCAGTTTATTTATGATTTGAAGGCGGCCGGCCTATATGATAATACAGTAATCGCCCTATATGGAGACCATCATGGTTTAAATTGTGGAATGGATGATGTCAAGGAAAGTGTAAGTGCTTTTATAGGTAGGGATTATGACTATGATGAGATGCTAAATGTTCCAATGCTTATTCATATACCAAACAGTAATATAAATGAGACAATTCATACCAGTGGAGGACAGATTGATTTTCTACCTACAATAGCTAATATTATGGGACTAAATCTAGATGATACATTGTATCTAGGTCAGGATTTAGCTAATGCAAGCGAGGGTTTTGTGGCATTTACAACCTATCTTTTTGAAGGGTCCTTCGCAAATAATGATGTCATCTTCCAGATATCAAGAGAAGGAGTGTTTGAACATAGCCGGGCCTGGTATATTGGCACAAATGAAGAGGCTGATGTATTACAGTATAAAGATGAATATGAAAAAGCGCTTCTGCTAAAGAAGACCTCAAAGGAAATCCTGGAACAAAACCTCATGGAAAAGGATATAAGCATACAGTAATTCCTATACTGCCCTAGTAACATAAAAATTGTTACTGGGGCAGATTTTTTCTTGACATTATCCTTGCTTTGCATTAATGTATAAATACACGCATAATATTTATAAATATAAACTGGCAATAGGAGGAAGAGGTATGAATTTGAGGGGGCGTAGCTTTCTTACACTGAAGGAATATTCATCTGAAGAGATAGCATATTTACTAGATCTAGCTATGAAGCTAAAGGAGAAAAAAAAGAAGGGTATACTAGGAGACAGTCTTAAGGGAAAGAATATAGCTTTAATATTTGAAAAGCCATCCACAAGGACCAGATGCGCCTTTACCATAGGCTGTATTGATGAAGGGGGGCATCCTGAGTATTTAGGTAGCGAGGATATCCAGCTTGGTCATAAGGAAAGCATAGAGGATACGGCTAGAGTTCTAGGAAGAATGTTTGATGGAATTCAATTTCGTGGATTTTCCCATGAAAATGTGGAAAAGCTAGCTAAATATAGCGGTGTACCGGTATGGAATGGTCTAACTGACAGCTATCATCCTACACAAATTCTAGCTGACTTCTTGACATTAAAAGAGCAGTTTGGTAAGCTTGAGGGGTTAAAACTGGTGTATGTAGGAGATGGCCGAAACAACATGGCAAATAGCCTTTTGATTGGATCATCCAAGATGGGGATCAATATCACCATCCTATCACCAAAATCATTGTGGCCCCATGAGGAGCTTATCAATATGTGTAGGGAATATGCACAGGTTTCTGGAACTAGCATGGAAATTACTGATAATGTCCAAGCGGTAGAAGGAGCAGATGCCATCTATACTGATGTCTGGTGTTCCATGGGCGAAGAGGCTTTGGCAGCAGAGCGAATTCAATTACTAAAGCCCTATCAGGTGAATGACCAGCTTCTTGCTAGGACAGGGAAAGCTCATACAATAGTTCTACATTGCCTTCCAGCAGTCAAGGGAAATGAAATAACCTATGATGTCTTTGAAAGATTTAGTGATCAAATATTTGACCAGGCAGAGAATCGTATGCATACTATAAAGGCAATAATGGTGGCTACATTATCACAATAAACAATCAAATTATAAGGAGCTAGCCTATGTATCAGGATAGAGTTGTTCTTTGTGCAAGTAGTGCCTATGAAAAGAAGTATTATTTTAATGAGGATTTTCAAGCACTTCCAGAACAGATTAAACAGGAGCTACAAATAATGTGTGTTTTATATACCGAGGATGTGGGTGGTTTATTATCCTTGGAGTTTGACGAGGAAGGAAATCTACTTCTTAAGGTGGATGTAGACGAAGGGGACTTTTACTTTGATGAAATTGGAAGTGCTCTTAAAATAAAGGAAATACAAAGAACTAAGAAAGAGCTCCTAGAAGCCCTTGAGATGTTTTATAAGGTGTTTTTTCTGAATGAGGATGTATCAAATTTATTATAGCTAAAGATAAGCGATATATAAGTGTTATGTTACACCAATAGAAGAAAGGCTGGTTATGTATATGATATTAGTAATGGATGTGGGAAATACAAACATTACCATGGGTGTATTTGATGGGAATGATATAAAAGCGAAATTTCGTCTGACTACTCAGATTAATAGAACATCAGATGAATACGGACTATTTATAGCCGATCTTCTGAACCTGAGGGGGATAAAAATGGATGATATAGATACTGTAGCAATATCATCCGTTGTGCCTAGGGTAAATTACTCTCTTGAGTCCGGAATTAGGAAGTATATTGGCCTAGTGCCATTAAATATAGGTGTAGGCACTAAAACTGGTATTAAGATCCCAATACCAAATCCCAAGGAAGTTGGAGCGGACAGGGTAGCCGATGCCGTTGGGGCATATGAGACATATGGTGGGCCAGTTCTCGTAGCTGATTTTGGAACGGCAAATAAATATGATCTTATCACAGAGGATGGTTCCCTAATAGCGGCAGTTACCAGCCCTGGCTTAAAGATGTCTGCTAATGCAATGTGGGCTGATACAGCCAAGCTTCCAGAGGTAGAGATTGCTCTTCCTGATACTATACTGGCAAAGGATACTGTGACCAGTATTCAAGCTGGGTTAGTGTTTGGTTGTATAGGACAGACAGAATATATAATAAAAAGAATGATTAAGGAAGCTGGCCTAAATAAATGCACTGTAGTAGCTACAGGTGGATTAGGTAGAATTATTGCAGAAAATACCGATGTAATTGATATATATGATCCTAACCTGCTACTGAAGGGTTTAAAATCAATTGCCGATAAGAATAGTAATATTAGATAAGTGGATTGGAGCGTTTTATGAGCTTTCGTATAGGAAATGTTGAGATAAAAGGAAAATTAAGTCTTGGTCCAATGGCGGGGGTAACTGACCTGCCATTTCGTTTATTATGTAAGGAAAAAGGTGTTGACTTAGTATATACAGAGATGGTAAGTGCTAAGGGTATTAGATATAATAACAAGAATACCAAGGATCTTTTAGCTGTTAGTAATTATGAGCGCCCAGTGGCTATACAGCTTTTTGGATCAGAGCCGGATATATTGGCCGATGCAGCCAAACAGATTGATCATATGAATTTTGATATTCTTGATATCAACATGGGCTGTCCAGTACCAAAGGTGGTAAATAACGGTGAGGGCTCTGCTCTTATGAATAACCCAGGCCTAGTGGCTGAGATTGTATATAAGGTATCAAAAGCAACAGATAAGCCAGTTACAATAAAGATTCGTAAGGGCTTTACCAAGGATAGTATAAATGCAGTAGAAATCGCAAAGATTGCCGAGCAAAATGGAGCTAAGGCTATAGCAGTTCATGCTAGAACCAGAGAGCAGTTTTATAGCGGTAGGGCGGATTGGGATATAATAAGGCAGGTTAAGGAGGCTGTGTCCATACCGGTAATAGGAAGCGGAGATGTTGTAAGTCCTATGGATGCAAGTGATATGCTTGCCCAGACTGGATGCGATGGGATTATGATAGCTAGAGGAGCAAGGGGTAATCCCTGGATATTTGAGCAGGTAAAGACTTATCTAGATCATGGGGTTATTAAGCCTAAGCCTGAGTATACTGAGGTAATGGAGCTGATTCTACGCCATGCCAAATTAGCTATTCAGCATAAAAGTGAATATACTGCTATAAGAGAAATGAGAAAGCACGTGGCTTGGTATACATCAGGTTTTCCTGGTTCAGCAAAATTTAGAAATCATATAAATGAAATTGAGACTATAGGTGATTTGAAATCCCTATTGATAGAGTATCAGCTAAGTCTTCATAATTAGGACAAATCATATCTTTGGATTGATAGAGAATATTATTGGTAAAACTGACGAATAATATGGAAGCATTTTATATTTACTGACAGATATGACGAAATTATATATTAATCTAAAAAAGTAGTTGATTTTTTCAAAATTTGGAGTATAGTATACTTACTGGAAAGACAGATGTCTGCCCTACAAGAACAGAGCGGGAGGAATGATATGGAAAAATTGAGAGTGGGTATCCTTGGAGGTACCGGAATGGTAGGACAGCGATTTATATCCCTACTTGATAACCATCCTTGGTTTGAGGTGGTTTTAGTGGCGGCAAGTCCCAGAAGTGCCGGCAAGACTTATGAAGATGCAGTGGCTGGTAGATGGAAGATGACCACGCCTATGCCAGATAGTGTAAAGGGATTGATTGTTAAGAATGTAAATGATGTATCTGAGGTAGCCGCTAGCGTTGATTTTGTATTTAGTGCAGTGGATATGACCAAGGATGAGATAAAGGCAATTGAGGAGGCGTATGCAAAGGCTGGAACACCTGTAGTGTCCAACAACAGCGCCCATAGATGGACTCCTGATGTTCCAATGGTTGTGCCTGAGATGAACCCAGAACATCTTGATGTAATTGAAGCNCAGAAGAAACGTCTCNGAACAGATAGAGGATTTATTGTAGTGAAACCAAACTGCTCTATCCAAAGCTATGCTCCCGCATTACATGCTCTTAGGGAGTATATGCCTAAGGTAGTCGTAGCCACCACCTATCAAGCAATATCTGGTGCAGGAAAAAACTTTACCGACTGGCCTGAGATGGTGGACAATGTAATTCCATATATCGGCGGAGAAGAGGAAAAGAGTGAGCAGGAGCCTCTAAGGATTTGGGGTAAGGTAGAGGACGGAGAGATTGTCAAGGCTGAAGGGCCGATTATCACAACTCAGTGTATTCGTGTACCTGTTACAGACGGACACACAGCAGCTGTATTTGTCAGCTTTGAGAAAAAGCCTTCTAAGGAGGATATCATTAAAGCTTGGAATGAGTTTAAGGGAGCGCCGCAGGAGCTAGAACTTCCAAGTGCTCCAAAGCAGTTTCTTAAGTATTTCGAAGAGGACAATCGACCTCAGGCAAAGCTTGATAGGGATTATGAAAAGGGAATGGGTGTGACCCTNGGAAGNCTCCGTGAAGACAGTGTATATGACTATAAATTTGTAGGCCTATCCCATAATACTGTCCGTGGTGCTGCTGGTGGAGCTGTATTGATTGCTGAACTATTAAAAGCGCAGGGATATATTACAAAGAAATGAGAAGGTTTAATATAATATAAAAAGTGCCAAAGATCTTTAATAGTGTAAACTATTTAAGGCCTTTGGCACTTTAATTTCTTCTGCTGTTCATATAACAGGTTTATATACTATTCACTAAATAGAAATCGTATGAATTTTGCAGCATTTTGTTTATGATTAGCATTGGCCACAATNCCAAGNATAACAGGGTCATCTGACTTATAGGAATGCTCCTTATAAAGNTTAGTATCTTCTAGATATATCCCATAGGCNGCAACCTTAGGATTATCAGCGGTAGCACCCAGATAGAATTTGTCAGTCAAAGAACTATACAAATCGGTGGGTAGATGATCTGATAAGGGGGTAAAGAAATCATTTTCTACATAGTTAGAGAATTCCGACAAAGGAGCAATTACAAGATCAATCTCAGTAGCCGCCAGATACACAGCAAAAGTCTGGCGCATGCCTGATGCATAATCACTTGTTCCATTAAAATAAAAACTATGATTAAATACCACTTCCTCTGACGAAGAATCAAGCTCCAAGGCTTCGGTGACCTTCTCCTTGTACTCATCCCAAATCTGTGGCTCTACTGTATTATTTATAATGGCAGTATATAGCATGGTTTCTACCTTGGGTTTTATAAATGTATATATGATATAAAAGATAAAAGCAACTATTAAGATAGTAAACAGAGCATGATATCTATAGTAATCCCAAAGGTAGGATATCTTTTTTTTCAAGGGCATATCCTTAAGCTTTTCTTTTTCGGATTGTCTCTTATGCTTNTGGTAAATTGCTGCATCTTCTCCCAATCGTGTGTTTTTAGGCATAGCTTCCTCCAAATAAAATATTCATGGTATACATATTATATCAAGGCAATTGTAATCATTGNATAGTGTACCATATGCAAAGGCAGAAAAAAAGAAAATACTTATTAAAATTATATTAAATCAAAAACTACCGTATCGAGCTGATACGGTAGTTATTATCAGTGGGGATTACCCCCTTATCTAATAATATCAATTTCTATCTATTTTAGAAAAGTGGAAGTAATCCACCTAATAGGCCTCTTAAATCCACGCCCAGTCTGTCAGATAGAGAGGATAAATATCCTTCAATATCTACAGTTAATGCATAGACTTCTGCTTCGGTAGATAAGTCATAGATATTTGCATTACTGTCCAGCTTAGGGATTGAGAAATTTTTAATATATTTTGTTGATGTTTCTAGGGTTACAAGGGAGGATTTACCCATATTAAGCATAATGTTAAATAACTGCTCATCTTCCTTGACGTCAAAATCTAATTCAATTTCCATACCCATCATTTCATAGGATGAAAATCTGATATTTCCATAGGTATATAGGTGTTTGTTTTTTATGGCTGTCTTGACCCCGCCTATATTCAAAATCTATCTCAGCTGGGCCAGAACTCATTGAATCTACCTTGAGCTTGCCTGATCCTGTGTAAGCCCCATTCTCTATAGAATGGCTTCCTGTTACATAGATTCCGCCCATTTCAAGCTCATTACTAATATAGAACTCATAGGCACCTTTATTGTTCTGTTCAACATTAAATGAGTTGATGCTGACACTGTCCTCGTAATGACCAATAAATTCGATTTTACGACCAAGGATTTTTCCATCAGCGCCAACATAGAGGAGCATTTTAATGATTTCTTCATTATCTGTTAGCTTATCCATAGATAACTGGATATTCTCCATGGCCATATCTATTGTCTCAAGGTATTCTTCCCTAGTAACATCAAATAGGGGCAGTAAGTCCAGTATATATTCATCGTTTTTTGCTTCATCTAATATCTTAGTATAAATCTTCATAAGGGTCTCAGGATAGATGGTTACAGTTAGTTTATTGGCTTCAGTTGTTATATTACCAACAACTAGCTTCTCATTCTTGGTCAGCTTCACATCATCTATTTCATTGGTAATAATCTTTGTATAGCGTTTGATAAATTCACCGGTACTATCAGAGGATAGTTTATCTACAAGCTCATTATATCTATCTAAATCAATATCATCCATACCATAATCACTCATATCAAGTGATTGACTTAGGTAGGCGGAGCTTAATTCTGGCAGTCGGATAAGTAATTCCTTTGCGGCATTATCAATAAATAACTCTCCCGAGATGATCTCAAGATCATTGAGATTTAGCTTAATTTTTTGATAACTGTCCTTATCACTATTGGCGGATACGATATCGAATCCTAAAGAATCTAGTGGTATACCTACTAAAGCCTCCATATCACTGATGGACATACCTGCAAAATTCTGAAGCAAAGCTCCCACTGTGTCCTTATCATATGATAGCTTTGCAGATGCTTCTGTTGCTATGTTTTTATTATCTTTACTCAATTTCAGGAAAGCAATTGATTTGTCAACAGAACTTTCTATGGATTTGTTTTCTATATGAGCATAGTAATCTTTTGGACTTTTTATTAGCATATCAACGGAGTTTCTTATTGTATCACTAAATCCATAAGCAGTAGCGGCGGTTACCAATAAAATAACTAAAGTAAGGAGCATAGCTAAAAGAGGTTTTTTTCTTGACTTCTTCTTTGGCGGTAATTCGTATTGGCTACTATACTCACTATTGGTTTCTTGCTGATTATTCTGACTATATTGAGAATAATCTACTTCAAGGTTTTGTACTTGTGGATTATAGGCATCCTGCACTTCGTTGGACTCCCAATATGTAGAGCCTTCCTCAGCTTGGTTATGTTGGTTTGTTTGATTTAATGAATTATCATTAGTTTGATCTTGACTTTTTTCGCCAAGATTATTGCTTTTATCATTCATGATGTAATCCTCCTTGTCTATATAATAAGCGTAGTTACTTATTTATCATGTTATTCAGAGTATAGTTAAACATATGGTGAATGTCAATTAAAAACTTTATCATACTTATTTTTCTAGAATGTGGGTTTATGCAGTTTGGTCCAAGCAGGAATAAGTTGAAATACAAAATCATGTGTAATATAATAGGAATAATTGAGAGTGTATAGATAAATATTTTACTAATAATTAATAAGGGAGGATAACACCTCCGTTGTTAAGNATATAGAAATTTTAATTAATAATGGAGGTAAATCCTCCGTTGATAATATTATATATAAATTAATTAATAAGGGAGGATAACACCTCCGTTGTTAAGCATATAGAAATTTTAATTAATAAGGAGGTTTTTATGAAATACGGTTTTTTTGATGACGTTAACAGGGAATACGTTATAACAACACCACAGACACCATATCCCTGGATTAACTACCTGGGTTCGGAGGATTATTTTTCCTTGATATCGAACACGGCCGGAGGTTACAGCTTTTTTAAGGATGCGAGACTAAGGAGGATAACACGTTTTCGTTATAATAATGTTCCCTTGGATCTGGGGGGCGGGAAATATTATTATATCAATGATGGGGGAGAGGTTTGGTCACCAGGCTGGGCTCCAGTCAAAAAAGATTTGGAAAAATATGAATGCAGACACGGTATGGGTTATACAAAAATCTCTGGGGAGCAGAGAGGAATTAAGACAAGTATAACTTATTTTGTGCCACCAGGAATTAATGCAGAGATACATAAGGTAGTAGTTAAAAATACTTCAAATACAAGAAAAGAAATTAAGCTATTCTCCTTTGTGGAATGGTGTTTATGGAATGCCCTAGATGATATGACCAATTTCCAAAGGAATTATAGCACCGGAGAGGTTGAGGTTAAGGGCTCAGTTATTTATCATAAGACAGAGTACAAGGAAAGAAGAAATCACTATGCCTTCTTCTCTGTAAATACACCTATTTGTGGTTTTGATTCAGATAGGGAGAGCTTTATGGGAACCTATAATGGATTTCATAATCCTGATGCAGTTATGAAGGGGGAGCCAACTAATTCTATTGCAGACGGATGGCATCCTATTGCATCCCATTGTGTAGAGGTAAAGCTAGAACCCGGTGAAACTAAAGATTTAATATTCTTACTTGGTTATGTTGAAAATGATNCCAATAATAAATGGGAAAATAATAATGTTGAAGGAAAGAATATAATAAATAAAGAGAAAGCTGAGGCTTTGATTGAGGCGTATTCAACTGTAGAAGCGGTTGACAAGGCATTTGCTGAGCTGGCAAGCTATTGGGATAACTTGTTGTCGAGGTACACATTAGAGTCCCATGATGACAGGCTCAACCGGATGGTAAATATATGGAATCAGTATCAGTGTATGGTTACATTTAACCTATCAAGAAGTGCGTCATATTTTGAATCAGGTATTGGAAGAGGCATGGGCTTTAGAGATTCCAACCAGGATATTCTAGGTTTTGTTCATCAGATTCCCGATCGTGCTAGAGAAAGAATCATTGACCTGGCATCCACTCAGCTAGAGGATGGAGGTGCTTATCACCAGTATCAGCCTCTGACCAAAAAGGGTAATGATGAAATCGGAGGAAACTTTAATGATGATCCTTTATGGCTTATACTTGCTACTGTGGCATATATAAAGGAGACTGGTGATTATTCTATATTGGATGTAATGACACCCTTTGATAATGATGAATCAAAGAGCACACCATTAGCTGATCATTTGAAGAGATCCTTTGACCATGTATTAAACAATCTTGGACCTCACGGGCTACCTCTTATAGGTAGGGCGGATTGGAATGATTGCTTGAATCTGAACTGCTTCTCCTCTGAACCGGGAGAATCCTTCCAAACCACCACAAGTAAGGATGGAAGAGTGGCAGAATCCGTAATGATAGCAGGAATGTTCTGTTATATCGGTGAGGAGTATGCAAGACTCATGGATAAAATCAATAATAAGAATGAGGCCGACCGCGCCTATAAGGAAATAGATAAGATGCGGAAGGTTATTATGGAGCATGGCTGGGATGGCTCATGGTTCGTCAGAGCTTATGATGATTTTGGCAGAAAGATCGGAAGCAAGGAGAATGAAGAAGGTAAGATATTTATAGAATCCCAAGGTCTGTGTATTATGGGACATTGCGGAACAGAGGATGGCAAGGCTATACAGGCGCTTGATGCAGTAGAGGAGCACTTAGCTACAAAATACGGACTGGTTCTTCTCAATCCTGCATATACAAAATATTATATTGAGTATGGTGAAATCTCAACCTATCCTGCCGGCTATAAGGAGAATGCGGGAATCTTTTGTCATAACAATGCATGGATTATGGCCGCAGAGGCAATAGTAGGAAGAGGAGATAAGGCCTTTGACTATTATACGAGAATAGCTCCTGCATATACCGAGGAATATTCGGACATCTATAGACTGGAGCCCTATGTTTATTCGCAGATGATTGCAGGTAAGGATGCAAGACGTTTTGGCGAAGCCAAGAACTCCTGGCTTACAGGAACAGCCTCCTGGAACTTTGTAGCTATATCTCAGTACATTTTGGGAATCAAACCTGAATTTGATGGACTAATGATTGATCCTGCTATTCCTAAGGAATGGGATGGCTATACCATAACAAGACAATACCGAGGAGACCGCTACCAAATTACAGTAAAGAATCCCAAGCATGTATCCTGCGGGGTTGCTAAGATTACTGTGGACGGCAAGGAGATATCGGGCAATATCCTACCCTTATATGGAGACGGAGAGCTTCATGTGGTAGAGGTGGAACTAGGTTAAGTAAAGCGAGGATTAGATGAAACAAGTATTAATTATTGCACAGGGACTTTTGATGGTATTTGCGGCATTTGTTATAGTGACCTTCTTATATATGATTACTAGCAGTGTATTTACACTCATTACAGGAATATCCTATATAAGTCCGGACATTAGTTATTGCCTTATGGTAATAGCTGTAATGATAGCCATAATATTCTTTTATCTATGGTATAGAAAATATGCGGTAAAGGGCGGTGTAGAGCAGGTCGAGCTTAAGGATATAATATCAGTAAAAACCATGGGTATTTATCTTATGATGGGAATAGGTTGTCAGCTCTTTATGTCAAGGATATTGGTATATCTAAGACCCTTATTAAAAACCCTATTTATCCATTATGATGAGGCCATCAGCTCACTTTTTGTTGCGGATACTATAATAGTTGCTGTGTATGTGGTAATCCTNGCNCCNNTTGTTGAGGAATTAATGCTTAGAGGAATATTGTTCAACAGATTGAGATACGGTGTTTCATTTCCTATCGCCAATATCATACAGGCAGCAGTATTTGGATTATATCATTGGAATATAATACAGGGTATATATGCATTTGCAATAGGCTTAATCCTAGGATATATCTATGAGAGGAAGAGAAGTCTGTTAGCTCCTATAATTGTCCATGGGATTATAAATGGATCTGGATTTTTGATACAGTGGTTAAATATCGGACAATATATACCTTCATGGTTAGCTATTGTTATAGGCGGAGGACTTTTGCTCGGAGGAATATATCTTTTTAAGAAAAACACCGATTTTATAAGTGGGGTATAAAGTAGTGGCTGTATTGTGAATTTTTGCAATACAGCCACTTGCATTATTAAGAAAATAGTATATAATTGTAACAACTGGGGAAGCTAACGTACCCGTATATGGGACGGAAAGTAAACCAGATAAGAATTTACTTAAAAAACGGTAATGTTACATTTAAGTAAATCCTACCTATAAGCACTTTTTTACTGCTATCTTAGAAGATAGCAGCCAGCATGAAAGGAGGATATTATGAAAACAATATCAAATGTACGTACGCAAAAGATGGTGCAGTTAGCACTCTTTACAGCAATTATCCTGCTATTGGCTTTTACACCTATCGGCTTTATTAAGCTACCGGTTGGGTTGTCTGTCACTATAGTGGGAGTACCAGTTATCATAGGGGCTATAACCATCGGACCTGTAGGAGGGGCTATTCTTGGAGCGGTATTCGGGCTTTCAAGCTTTGCTCAAGCCTTCGGACTAGAACCTTTTGGAACCTTGCTATTTAGTATTAATCCGATCGGAACCTTTATTACTACTATGATTCCTAGAATTTTAATGGGCTGGTTAACTGGCCTGATCTTCCAAGGGTTGAAAAGAATTGATAAGACTAAGATAGTAAGCTATATGATTACAAGCCTAGCAGGCTCACTATTAAATACTGTTTTATTTATGACATCCTTGATGATTTTCTTTTACAACAATGCAGAGTTTCAAAGTATTGATTTTATCCAAGCACTGAATGCAGCCAATGCACTCTTGCTTATAATTGGCATGGTAGGCTTTAATGCTATAGCTGAGATGATAGTATGCGGAATCCTTGGGACTGCAATTGCTAAGCCAATTGATAAGTTTAATATTAATAACAGTATATAATGGTTGTAAGTGTAAAAAAAATATTTGACTTACATCTAACGATGTGTTAAAATATAAAAGCTGTGAATAATTTCATAGAAAAAAGAAGAGTATCCATCTCTCACCCATAGCGTAGAT
>JGI24709J26583_10000176_pt1 | contig 50919 bp, 46 predicted proteins | sample BioPla2DNA1_FD_26583 | JGI IMG/M metagenome (IMG submission 26583) | reverse complement strand
ATGCATTATTTCAAGGGATATATGCAAAGGCGTAAAACTTTTACATTACTTACACCACGCGGGCAACATCCGTCCCGCACTTCGGATTTTATGCCGGCTTATATATAGTATAATATATAGGGATACCCCAGAATTATAAGGAGGTTATATAATGAAAAAAATCACAGCAATACTTATGTCTTTAGTAATGCTTATGGGCATGGTTCCGGCTTTTGCAACTGTAAGCGGCGAATTTAAAGGCACAGCACAGGGCTTTGCCGATGAGGTTACAGTTACACTAACCTTAGAAGATAGCATTATTAAAATGGTAGAAGCCGAGGGCGCCGGCGAAACCGCCGGCATAGGCACAAAGGCACTTGAAATAATACCCCTTGAGATGGCGGAAACAGGCAGCATAACAGCGGACAGCGTATCAGGCGCCACAATCACATCCGATGCTATTTTTGAAGCGGCAAAAAACGCGCTTGAAAACGCAAACCTAAACCCTGACGACTATCTTAAAGCAACATCTAGCGATGCGGAAGATAGCAAAGAAGTAAGCGAACTTAGCTGCGATGTGCTTGTAATAGGCGCAGGCGGCGCGGGCATGACAGCGGCTATAGTAGCAGCTGACGCAGGAAAAAATGTAATACTGCTTGAAAGCCAGGCTATGGTAGGCGGCAACACCGTACGTGCAACAGGCGGAATGAACGCTGCAAACACCCCCCAGCAGGACGAAAACAAATTTGAACAGGCTGCTGGCGTTGAGCGTACGCTTGAAAGAGCCAAGAATGAATTTGCAGACAACGCCCACATAACAGAGCTAGCTAAAACCGTTCAAAAACAGTGGGAAGAGTATCAGGCGAAACCCGAAGGCTATTTTGATAGTTCAGAACTTATGCAGCTTGACGCCATGATAGGCGGCAGGGGTATAAACAATGCAGAATTGGTAAAGATATTCGCGGATAATTCAGCTTCAGCCATAGCTTGGCTTGGCGAAAACAACGCTCCCCTTATAAGCGTATCAAGCCTTGGCGGCGCTTCCGTCAGAAGGGCGCACAGACCCCTTGGCGATGACGGCAGAACCATACCAATCGGCAGCTACCTAGTACCAAGACTTGAAGAAAACGTAGTAGGCCGCAATGTAAACCTTATGCTAGATACTGACGCTACAAGCCTTATATTTGAAGATGGTAAGGTAGTAGGCGCAAAAGCCACAGGCAAAAACGGTTTTGAGTTAACAATTAAAGCTCCTGCGGTAGTACTCGCAACAGGCGGCTTTGGCGCAAACCTTGATATGGTAGTAGCATACAAGCCCGAACTAAAAGGCTTTATGACAACAAACGCCCCAGGGCTTCAGGGCACAGGCATTAAGATGGCACAGGAAGTTGGCGCTGCTGTAGTAGATATGAACGAAATACAGATACACCCCACAGTACAGTTTGATACCTCCGCCCTTATTACAGAAGGCTTGCGCGGCGATGGCGCTATACTTGTAAACTCTAACGGTGAACGTTTTGTTGATGAAGTTGGCACGAGGGATGTAGTATCCGCAGCTGAAATCGCCCAGCCAGGCAGCTTCAGCTACCTAATAGTAGACGGTGCAATGGCGGAAGCCTCAAGCGTAATAGAAGGCTATATAAAGAAAGGTTTCACCATAGGCGGAGGCGACTTAGCAGACCTAGCAGAAAAGCTAAATATAAACCCCGACACATTAAACGACACCATTTCCACATGGAATGAGAGCGTTAAAAATAAGGAAGATAAGCTTTTCGGCAGAACCAACTTTGCAAATCCCCTTGAAAAAGAGCCCTACTATGCAGTAAAAGTTACAGCGGGCATACACCACACTATGGGCGGTCTTGTAATAGACGACAATGCAAGGGTATTAAGCGAAAGCGGAGAAATAATACCCGGTCTTTTCGCCTGTGGAGAGGTTACAGGCGGAATACACGGCGGCAATCGCCTAGGCGGAAACGCTGTTACGGATATAATAGTATTCGGCATAATTGCCGGTAATGCGGCTGCTGAAAGCGTAAAATAATTCGTACAAAACTTAAGGCGGGCATTTCAATGCGCCCGCCTTTTTGTTATGCTTTTTGTTGCATTTTTATTATGCTTTTTCCCAGAAACTGTACACATCTTGCATGGTTTTAGCAACAGGTAAGTCGTAAGCCATATCTATATGGGGACTATATAGAGCATCTTTTATATTCCCCTCAAATAATTGTTCCCCATTTAGCAGTATAAGCGCGCGGCTTCCAAAGCAGGCGGCAAGGCTTAAATCGTGCAGGGCGGATATTACTATCCCCCGCCTTTCTTTACGCCATACATCTATAGCCTTAAGCAGTGAAAGCGTATACTTCATGTCAAGCGAATTTACAGGCTCATCAAGGAGCAATATATCGGTATCCTGAGCGAATACCTGCGCCAAATACGCCCTCTGCCTTTCCCCGCCTGATAGCGTATGCATGGGGCGTTCTGAGTATTCTATAAGCCCTGTAACAGCAATAGCCTGTTCTACTTTTTGTATGTCTATTTTGTTTAAACCCGAAAAAAGTCTTTTGCCGTGGCTATACCTGCCAAGGCGTACTACTTCAGAAACGCTAAGGCTTGGGTCTTTCTCATGCAGTTGGCTTAATACCCCCACCCTTTGCGCGTACTGCCTTGAAGAAAAACACGATATGTTTTTGCCTTCAAGCAGTATTTCACCTGAATATTTTACCGCTCGTGCTAAAGCCTTTATAATGCTGGATTTGCCTGCCCCGTTCGCGCCTAAAAGCACAAGCCAATCCCCGCTATACAATTTTATAGATACATCTTTTACCGCACATTTACTGCCGTATTGTATGTTTATATTTTTAAGTTCCAGCATGTTTTCTCCTGCGGTAATATATTATAACAAAGCTTATAGCGCCTATGAAAGACGTAACAACGCCTATTGGCAGCTCAACGGGGCTTACCAAAGTCCTTGCAATTAAATCCATAAAAAGCAGAAATATTGCGCCCACATATACGCAGCTTGGAAGCAGTTTAAAATGGTTCCCACCGAATAACAGCCTGCACGCATGGGGAACTATAAGCCCTACAAAACCTATGCTGCCGCCCACTGATACAGATACGCCTATAAGAAAGCTTACTGAAACAAGAATAATAACTTTGGTTTTTTTTACATCTACGCCTATATGCATAGCCTCGTCTTCACCAAGAGAGAAGACATTAAGCTCCCTAGCGCTCAGCATAAGCGCTGAACCTGCAATAATAAGCGTTATTAAAAGAAGCAGCACATTATTGTAGTTTGAACCTGCAAGTGAGCCCATAGTCCAAAATGTTATAGAGCGCAGCCTTTCGCCTGAAAACGCCATAATTAGGCTAATAAAGCTGCTTGTAAACATAGAGAAAATAACACCCATTAGTATTATTGTGTTGTTTGAAAGCAGCTTATCCACCGCATATGATAGCGACATCACTATTATAAGAGATATAAACGAAAAAATTATAGCAAATACTACCGTACCTGCAACCGGAAATAATGGCAGCCACACGCCAAGCGATAGAGCAATAACAGCGCCCAGCGCCGCGCCGGAGCTTGTACCAAGCGTTGAGCCGTCCGCCAAGGGATTGCGTATAATACCCTGCATTGCAGCCCCCGCGAGCGAAAGCGCAGCACCCACAGGCATTACGCTTAGTACCCTTGGCAGCCTTACATGTATAAGTATATCCGCATACATGCCAGAAGGCTTTTTCCCAAGCAGTAAATCACAAAGTATACCTACAGTATCTTTAAACGGTATAGGTACAGAGCCTAGGCTTATACATATAAATAGGCTTATTAGAACCGCAAATATAAGTATAATATGTTTTTTTAGGCTTAGCCCTTCTTTTATGTCCATAAAAAAAGGCTGCACTATAAAAGTGCAGCCGCTATTTTACGCAGCCTTATCGGCAGCTTCTTCCTCGTATAGAAAATTATAAAAGTCATTTATTGCATCTACAAGCCTTGGACCGGGGCGGGTAATGGCATCATTATCAGCATTGTATATATTCTCATTTTCTATAGCCTTTATGTTCTCCCAGCCCTTGCGGGATAGTATCTCTTCTACGGGAGTGGGTCCATCGCCAAAGTACATGGTTGTGGTTACTATTACGTCGGGGTTTTTGGCAATAACCTGCTCCTCAGACACCTGCGCCCATGCGCCTTCACTTGCGAATATATTTTCAAGCCCCAGCATATTGCCTATTTCATCCATAAATGAACCGCCGCCTGAAGCCCAAAGCCCGTATTGAAGGGGGGTTACTTCAAAGTAAACAGTGCCGCCGCTTCTGCCATCTACCTTTTTTACAACTTCTTCAAAGCCCGCTTTCATATCGTCTATAAGTTTTGCAGCTTCCTCGTTTTTGCCGCAGGCTGCGCCTATTAATTCTATCGCCTTATACACGCCCTCTATGTTTTGTGCATCTGTTACTAGACTTGGAATACCGGCTTTTTCTAGCGCTTCCATGTTTTCCTCTGTATGCGCCATCTTAGTTGCTATAATTAGGTCAGGTTTAAGCCCTATCAGCTGTTCAAGGTTCAGTTCACCACCAGACTCTACTTCTTCAACCTTAAGCACTTCCTCGGGGTAGTTACAATATTTTCCCCTGCCTATAAGCTTATCTCCCGCACCCAATGCATAAAGTATTTCACAATCCCCCGGCATTAGGGCAATTATCCTCTCCGCAGGTTTAGATAGGGTAACCTCCCTACCCTCAAAATCGGTTAGCTTAATCTCCTCAGCATTTACGCCTATGCAAAGCATAGCAAGCAGTAGTACAAGCAGCAGTGTTCTCTTTCTCATATTTGCCTCCATTTATTTTGTCAAATGAATGGCTAAAAAATACCGCCCGGTAACAGAAGGAGCGGCTGCTTATACTATGTTACTTTTATAACAGCAATTTTATTGTAGCGGTTTTTTCGGTTTGGTGAAGCTTTGTGAAGGAAGCATAGTGGACCCTATGCTGACTGAGCAAAGCAAAGCCAAAGTGGAAAAGACGCACAAGAAAACGCTGGGTTAAAGACAACATAGTATTAAATCCGGCTTCTTCCAAACCCAGGGAATGATACAGCACCAGGTCTCCCGACTTAGCTTCATCCTCATAGGCACCTTCCCGCTTAAGCAGTGGTATAAAGCCTACTTGTCTACATCACGGTTACTGGGATAGTGCGGAAATCCCATCCGCTTCCCTCGGCGAAACGCCGGCAAATTACAATGCTGTATGCCAATTCACTTGCAATTAAATTATATGCGCGCATATGTTATATGTCAAGCCTTGCAAGGGCGGGTAATAAATGCTAAGCTTGCATTATATAAAATACATATGTGGAGGTAATTATGGAAAATCTTATGCATTTATATACAGGAGATGGCAAAGGCAAAACCACAGCATCTATGGGGGCTGCAATACGTATGCTTGGGCACGGCGGAAAGGTGCTCGTAGTACAATTTATGAAGCAGGATAATTCGGGCGAACTGGTTTCACTTAAAAAGCTTGGAGCAAATGTATATAAAATGCCGGCATTCAGCATGTTTACATACCAAATGGATAAAGAGCAGCTTGAATATGCAACTAATAGAATGAGAAAAGCAATAGACGGCATAATTAATGAAATAGCCATATATAATCCCGCGCTTACAGTGCTTGATGAGCTTAGCGTAGCTACAGGCTTAAAGCTTATAAATGAGCAGGACGCAAACCGCCTTATAGACGCTGCACTTTCGGAAGGCGAATGTATAGTAACAGGCAGGTATGCACCGCAGTGGCTTATAGATAGGGCTAACTATGTAAGCGAAATAAAAAGCATAAAACACCCCTTCGATAGCGGTATAAATGCTAGAAAGGGTATAGAGTGGTAGATATAGTATAATTTATCTATTTTTATATAAGTGCAAGAAATAACTTATATTATAAAAGCTTAATATAAAAACGCAAAATAAAACCCCCAAGTTTTCTTGGGGGTAAAAATTTACTAATAGTAGTTAGTCAACAAATTTTACGTATTGCCTATCAATGTAACCAACGAGTTCAAATTCCTTTTTGCCTTCTTTTTCAACTTCCTTGTAAACTTCTGCCCACTTTGATTTCTCACCGTCAATCGTTACAATTGATACGAAACCAAGGTCGCCACCGTTGCCCTTGAATGTCTTTACAACATTGTCTTTTCCGGTCTTGCCGGCTTTTGCCCAAACGTTGATCTGACTGGTTTTTTTGTCGGAAGCACCGCCAACAACTGCTGCTTTGGGCGCAGTTCTCACAACAGCCGGATCAGGCGCCGCAACAGTTTTCTTCACATACTTTGTGCGTACATGACCGATTACTTCGCCTTTGTCATTAAGAACTTCCGCATAGCCTGCATCTACATCTTTACCTTTATCATCTTTTACTGTGTAGAACTGTACTTTCGCAATTTTGGAACCGTTCTTTAAAGAGTCAACAATGTTGTCCTTACCCTTGCCGATCTTGCCGGGTACCCAGATGTTAAGCTTGCCGCCTGAGGTTGAAACTTTTACTTCTACAGCATCGCCAGCTTTTTCCGGAGCAGCAGCCGCCGCTTTAGGACCAACTTTCGCAACATAAGCTGTACGTACATAGCCATCATACTTTGCGCTGTAGCTATATTTTACACCAGCTTTGTTTTTGCCCCTGTCTTCAACTTCACCAAGGTCTGCACCGTTTTTAACTGATGCTTTGATGTAGTCTTTGCCTTTGCCGATTTTCTCGGCGTCTGACCAGATGTTCAGTTTGCCGCCTGAGGTGCTTGCCTTGCCTGCATATGCAAATACACTTGCTACGCTTGTGAGCATAAGCACGAGTACTAGTACCAGTGCAAGAGCTTTGTTTGTGTGTTTCATGAAACTTCTCCTTTCATAATGGGATGGTAAATATTTATTCCCAATACTTAGTACGAGGGAATTATACTAATACCTTTCATCTTTGTCAATACTTTCAACGAATTTTTATTGTCTTTTTATAAAAAACGCTTAAAAACATAGTCAATATACATAAAAAGCTCCGCTAAATGCGCTTATATATGCACCACCCATGCGTATTTCAGCCTGTATAGAGTAGCTGCCCCTTGGTAGTTCCCCTCCACCATTGATGCCATTCCAATATATAAGCGTGCCTCCTAGCCGCTGGGGACGGCTTTTTTCGTCTATAAAAGGCATGGCTACTATATCGCCCTGCATATTCCTTATGCTTATAGAATAGCTCATAGGTTTTTTGTGGGATATGAATATACCTAACTCCTCATTAAACCCCAGTCTTATATCTCCACTGTGCTTTATACTTATTGCCTCATATTCCCCACTCTGCGCTTGAAGAAGAGTGCTTGCAAGCGGTATTAGTCCGTTTTCTTCAACAGCTACTATAAAAAACAGCGCATAACCGTAATTATCTTCATCAGTTGCGCCAAGTTCAAGCGTTTTGCTCTTCCTGCCCGGCCATAAAACTGCACTGCCGTATTCCATATCCTCAATAAGCTGGGGTGTATCAAACTGCCAAGCACCATCCTTAGCAAATATTATTTGATACGCAATGCGGCTCTTTCTATTTAATGTGTATGAAAAGTCTATGCTGCCGCCATCTGCAAATACCGTACTGTCAAACACTAGGTCGCTTACTATGCCTTTTTCGGGGCTTGTATATTTATCGTATGATAATATTACAAAGCTGTCCTTCTCTGGATATACCTGCGCGGTGGATGACGCTAAACCCTGCTTTAAAAAGCCTTGGAGCTCCTCTATAGTAATATCCCCATCTCGGTTATAATCTGCCATGTAGCCGCCCACTTCGCCTATACCCTGTAATAGCGCTAACATAAAGTGGCTTGTTCCCTGCTTTTTAAGATAACCGCTGGACCAATTGTAGCTCTGTTCATTCCCGCCTGCGCTTGTTATTACCTTTATGCTGCTATCCATGCCCTGTGTATTAAAGCCTCTAAGCGGCACACCCTTATGTATTATCCCACCGCTGTAGCAGCAATCCAGCATAAGTATCTTTACGCCCGGTATCTCCTTTAATATGGAGTACAGTTCTAATGAAAGAACTCTTTTATCATCTACTCCGTCGCTGAATATTATTTCAAGTCCATTGCCGTTGTCCTCGCCATGGGTGCTGATATAAATATAGCTTGTATCCCCCGCCTTAACCCCTTCAAAAGCTTCAAAAACAGCGCTTCGTAGTTTTTGTATATCTAACGAATGGTTTATTATAGTAGAAACTGTTCCAAAGCCCCTTACATCTTTGCACAATATATCCCTTATACATAAGGCATTTCCTTCCGCTGAGGGAGCAGTGCTGTTTTGGTTCGCAAACTCATCACAGGCTATTACAAGCGCACGTAATGTGCTATCATCTGAGGTGCTATACGCATGAGCTAAAGGAAAAAAGGGCAATAAAATAAGCGCCATAAGGCTCAAGGCTAATATGCGCTTCATGTGTACCACCTCCCCGTCGTTTTAATGTTAACACAGCGAAACACGGCTGTCAATATTCGTTACTAATTGTATTCAATTTTGAAATATAGCACACTATATCTGTTACAAAAAGCTCTTAGTACTTATCTCAGTTTAAAGCAGCACATAGATTGCAGTGAATTTTTTGATTTAGCAAAGCTTGGCAAAGGAAACATAGCGGCACTATGTTGACTGAACAAAGCAAAGACAAATCGGAAAAGGCGCGCAAGATAAAGCTGATTTAGGCTGAGATAAGTATAATATATGGAAAATATATGCAAACTTAAGCACTGCATTATACCTAATATCAAAGCTGCAGGCCTATAAAACCGCAATAAAAATCGGGAGAAATATCTCCCGAAAATATACGCTTTTACGCTTATATTATTTGTTATCTACACTGTACATATAGCGGATTAGGTCAACAACCTTGTTGCTGTATCCCCACTCATTATCATACCAGGCGATAAGTTTTACGAAGTTAGGTGTTAAGCCTATACCGGCTTTTGCATCGTAAATGCTTGTACGCTCATCGTGCATAAAGTCGGTAGAAACAACCGCGTCCTCTGTGTAGCCTATGATACCCTTCCACTCGGGGCTTTCGCTGGCTTCCTTCATGGTTTGATTAATTTCTTCCATGGTGGCGGGTTTTTCAAGCGTACAGGTAAGATCTACCACTGATACGTTTATAGTAGGCACCCTGAAAGACATGCCTGTCAACTTGCCGTTAAGCTCGGGTATAACTACACCAACGGCCTTAGCCGCACCTGTTGAAGAGGGGATAATATTTGCAGATGCCGCCCTGCCGCCGCGCCAATCCTTGTTGGAGGGACCGTCTACGGTTTTCTGTGTGGCTGTTGTTGCGTGTACGGTAGTCATAAGACCTTCTTTAATGCCGTACTTGTCGTTTATAACCTTCGCTAGGGGTGCAAGGCAGTTGGTTGTGCAGCTTGCGTTTGAAACTATATTCATATCCTTGGAATATGTTTCGTGGTTTACACCCATAACAAACATGGGGGTTTCCTTATCCTTTGCAGGGGCAGTGATAACAACCTTTTTTGCTCCCCCATTAAGGTGTGCAGATGCCTTTTCGCCGGTTGTATATATGCCAGTAGCTTCGGCAATATATTCTGCGCCGGTTTCACCCCAAGGAATGTCCTTTGCGTCCATGCATGCATATGCTTTAATTTCGTTGCCGTTTACTATAAGGGTGTTATTCTCCTCGTTGTAGGAGATATCTGCATCAAGCCTGCCTTGAGCAGAGTCATACTTAAGCATGTATGCCATATAGTCTACGCTGATGAAGGGGTCGTTTATCGCTACCACCTTTACATCGTTAAAATTTTCAAGTGAAGCGCGCAGTACCAGCCTGCCTATGCGTCCAAATCCGTTGATTCCGATTTTAATCATAATTTTCCTCCTATAAATAATTAACGGCTTTTGCCTCAATAATTATAACAACAGCTACGTTTTTTAGCAAGCAAAAACTCTATTTTTCGTATCCCATAAACCCAAGCGGGCAGAATGCGTCCCGACAATTTCGCTTGACATAAGCCGTAATATTGCTTATAATTCCTTTTGCTTATAGGGGCATGGTGTAATGGCAACACGTGGGTCTCCAAAACCTTTGTTGAGAGTTCGAATCTTTCTGCCCCTGCCAAAGAAAAGCCTGGAAATCATAGATGACCCCTGGCTTTTTTATTCCAAAAATTGTTTTTTACCCTTACTTTTACCCTTTACAGGTTAATTACGGCCTTTGCAAATGCCTCCATTCAAGCGCTGCGCTGTCTCTGCACATATCGTCTGTATAATGCCGATAGCGGTCAAGGGTGAATGCAGCAGTAGCATGACCAAGGTTACTCTGAACAGTTTTCACGTCGTCTCCCGCGCGTAATGCATTAACTGCATAGGTGTGTCTAAGGTCATGAAAGCACAAGCCCTCAATCCCTATTTGTTTACCAATACAACCTACGTTATGGGTAATTGTGTTGTGCATGTAGTGACGACCAAGCGCATTGGTAAACACTAAGTCTTCAGGACCGCCTTCACACCCCCATAGTTCTTCTGCCTCCAAACGTTGCTTCGCCTGTTTGCTCTTTGCTCTTTAAGCAATCTCATAACGAACGGAGCAGAATTCAGTTTTCGCGGCTGATCATTTTTAACGCTGACAAGAATATAGGTGCCACCTTTCTTTTTTTCACGCTGTAGCTGCCTGTCAACCATTATATTTCCCGCCTCAAAATTAACCCTTTGTGCCGATGGCAAGCATTCTAAAGAAATCGCATCCATTCATGCAAACTTCAACAAATTGTTTATATACATTGAATATGAACTTAACATTACACAATTCAATTGTGTGAATATTAAAACTCTCGATTAAGATAGAAAGCAAGATTACATCCGTACTATATGTATATAGGAAATCATGACAACAAAAAACCCTATGAAATAATGCAAATGTACTTTATTTCACAGTCTTTGAGCCGTCGAAGCTTGTATACTTAAACCAATTCAAGCTTTCAAGTAAAATGGCAATTTTGCTTTGCATATGCTTTTGGTGGCACCAGTGGATCGATAATTGAATATAGATTGGATCTTTGAGGGGTATGCATACTATATTTTTGCCAATGTTCAGCATTTTCGGCCGTAACAACGCAACTACCTCATTAATGCTCAACAGCCTGAGCAGCGTACTGGCTTGGTTCAAGTACATCTGTTGAGGAGGCAGATAACCAGCTTTATGAAACCACTGTTTGATTTTCCGGTTAGGAAATGCTTTTTCGGAGTAATTTGTTGCTATTGTTTCTCCTATAAGCATATCAGGCGTAATCAGCTCTTTGGAAGCCAAGGGATGCTGTTTGTTTACACAAAGATAAATCTGGTGCTCACAGAGTATCATGCCATTAAAGTCANCAAAATAAGGGTCTTTAAACGCATCAACCGCTAAATCAAGTTGTTTTGATCTAAGCATATCAGCGATGCTTTCCGGATTTTCTTCGCTGATCTTAAGATGGATTTCTGGATGTTTCTTATGGAATTCCCTTTCAAAACGCCTAAATTTAGGGATTAGGTAGATTGCTGTGATATATGGAATCCCGAGACGTATCGTTGTCTCCTGCCTAGAAATATTAATCATATTTTGCTTGGCTGTCTCAACTTGCCGCAATATTTCCTGTGCCTGGAGAAAAAATATAGTTCCTTCCTCAGTGGGGATAATACAGTTGTTTATTCTTATAAATAGAAGGTTGTTCAATTCTTCTTCAAGTTTTTTTATCGCTATAGAAATGGTCGGCTGAGAAACAAACAGTTGCTGAGCAGCCTTACTAATGCTCCTGTTTATATATGTAGCACAGAAATATTGTAATTGACTGAGTTGCATCACTAAGCTCCTATGGATTATCCCTTCTCATATTTATAAAAAATGAAAACATGACTCTCTTTGGTCAAATATGCTGATACTTTAACGACGAATCATATAACACTACAAAACACAGTTGTGGGGACCTCGTTTTTATCATCCTTATCCTTTTCTATATCCTTGCACCCCATAAAATAATCGTACTCCTCTATCAGCATTACCGGCGTAATTCTCTCTCCAAACCAGTTCATGATACAAGGATTTAATGTTTCTTGATGATCAGAGTGCTAATCGCATCCAAACTATTTTTGGTTACTTTTCCTCCCGGTGATATGTTGATGATTTGGGTTTCAGTTTTCTAAGCATTTGTTCCTCGGGGGTTTACCTCAACCGTTGTGCTATCTAGGAACAATACTTCCATTCTGATGCAAACATCATCTTGTATCTGAAGTGCTTCAAATAGGCATTTGAACGCCCGTTTTTGCTCCAGTGATTCAGGTAGACATCAACTGTATATCAATTTGCAACTTTTTGCGTAATGCTCTCCACTTGCAACTATTCTCTATGACATACAGAATTGCATTTGTCAGTTAGTGATTGCTCATACTTACATTCCCACGCTCTCGTGACAAATACTGAGAAAAGTTTTCAAATTAAGCCACTGTTAGTTTCATATGGGTAGATTATCTTAATCAACATAAATCAGAGTGTAAACTAATCAAAATGTAATAATAAAAGAAAAAGGTCTTATACTCCATGATGCCTACTAGGAACCTAGACAACTACCGCAGCCAAATTATCTATACATTAATAGATGATTTAACCACCCAAACACTTGTTACATCTGAGAGATAAGACTATCAATTGACAGTCCATCTACGATTTGGTAGAAGATAATTACTCTGTCAACAAGGATAGGCCGAATATGAATTCAACTGCCTTAATAAAAATGCCGTTTGTTCAGTATTTGTATGAAAATCAAAGCGTGCGTCATATAAAAATGCTAGTATAGCCTACTACCGGTTTCTTGGCTTAGTATATACAAATCATCGCTTCATTTTTTCAACCCTTACCATAAACCATACTAAATATCTTATGAATAACAAGTTTTCGAACAAATTCTGAGCATATTTTGTTAACTGAAGAGAAGTGCTTGTAGATTCAACCTAAGTGAAAGCATAAGCGAATTTCTAGAAAATGCAGTAATATGATACAAAAAAGGCTTTGTTTTATGAAGCAAAACTGAAGGATAAGAGGGGTTAATATCGTGCTATCCATAGTAGAAAACCACAAAAAATTAAAATAACGAAAGAAATGGCAATTCACAGAAGATAAAGAGAAAGAAATCAAAGTCAACACTATAGATTCATCTTGTTTTTTGTGTAAATCTATTTTGAGGTGATTCATCGTTTCAGGGGAAAGCTTGCCCTCTTAGTTATATGTTAACATAGGAAACGTCAGCAGTCAAGGGCTGAAACGAATTGTCCCTTGTCAGCTGAAGGCTTTCGTGTTCGTGTTCTATAGCGGCACCCGAACACAATCCCCATACAACTCAATCATCTGGTGACAGAATACTTACCATGCCAATAAAGGCATTGTCCATTTCTCCGTCACCTACATCATCAACAAATTAAACTTCAGCAAGAATTCGTAGCTTTAAAAGTCGCCTTCGCTGTCCCTGTTGTTATTCTGCGTGATTAAGGTGGTGGGTTTGGATTTTTATAATCACTGCCAGATTTGGCGAATATGTATAATAGGATACCCTGACCGATAGGATAATTCTCAACTCTTTCTTGGTACAAATACGGAGAACATTGGACAACTGCTGGTCATCATTCAGAGTGATAATTCTGTTGGTAATATCCTGCCGGGCTTTATCCAGCCATAGAATTCTACTTCGGTGAATAGGTTTCTCTGATGGGGCGTGGGTGGTAGGATATCTTGATGTGGTTAGAAAACCGAGGGTATGATAATCAGCTTAGTACATACATATTTTGCCAACCATAAGGCCATCTCTGTCTTTTCACCGCAAGCTTTTGCTGGCATATGCTGTGCAAAATGACACTATAGCGGACTTACGGATTCTCACCAAAGGACACACTCAGGATGCTGTACACCTCTACTTTGACGTAAAAACCATTGGCATTACACTACAGGATAGAGCGTTACATGCTTATCGCCTCTTTCGAAGCGAAGATATACGGGAAAATGTGTTCTTGTCAATGGCATAGAACAACTAAGTAGCGTCCACTGAATAACCCATCTTTCTATATATAACAAGCATTTTGGAGCGATTTATGTTAAACTAGTGCAAGGGAAATTCCAGAAATCATGCAAAACCCTTGCACTTTTATCGGAGGATCATGACGTGTATCAACCAGCAACATTTAAGTGCTGCTACAAGATGGTGACAGTAAGGTCTACTCCGCACTGACCGACTATTTTATTATTTTACACAGCTCGTATAGACACTATATGGAAACATAATTGACCATCAAACTCTAGAGATTTCAAATCAAATTTCAAGTTAATATTTCGTAATCGATTTTAATACCACTCTCTTGGACGCTTTTCATGTACTTACGTATGGAATCATGATAGTCATTCTGAATGAAATCACGAAAGTCTTCCATCGTTAAAAAAGTACAGCATTCAATCAGGTCATAAGAATTTTGTTCGTTTCTAAAATCAAAGCCCACTTCGATTTCATGAATAGCTGGAATCTTCTCCTTGAGTGTATACAGCTTTCTAGCCACTTCCTTTGGATCTATGTGAGGCTTCAATTTAAAAAGATACACATGCTTAATCAACCTATTTCTCCCCTCTTTTCTATTTACGGCTTTTCAACTAGCAAGCTTTTACGCATATAATGTTAGCTGCTAGATGTTCATTCCTAGATACCAACCTTCGAATATAGCATCATGGATTTTTCTCGGTTTTTTTGAATCACCGATATTGTAGACCATTGGTCGCAGTGTAATGAGTGCATCGTACAATTCAAAATTTGATACAACGCCGGTAGCCATAACAACCGTATCGCATATAAGCTCAACCATATCTTTATTAGGATTGACTACAAGTATACCTTTGCTTGTGATGGCATTAAGTTTGCAATCACACATGATTTTTACTTTGCTATCGCATAACAAATCAGTGATCATTTCTCTTTGGCTACTCATCATGCCTCTTGTGTTGATGCTTTTCTCCATTTCGATTAATGTGACCTCATGACCAGATTGAGCGAGCCATAGCGCAGTTTCTATCCCCTCTAATCCACCACCAATCACAGTAACTTGATGGCCTGCTTGCACTTCGCCGTTCAGTAGTTCGCAGCAGGTAGTCACTTTATTTTTTTCTATGCCGGTGATATTAGGATATTGGTAGGTGGAACCAGTCGCCACAACAACAACATCTGGATCCTCCTTCTCGATCAGTGCTACATCCACTAAAGTGTTCATTCGAATGTCCACCTGGGCCTTATTGAGTTGTAATAAATACCACTTAATCAGTCTTTTTATGTCACTCTTGAAGCTCGGTACTGCCGCTTCATTCAGATGACCCGCTAACTTATTTGATTTCTCATACAAGGTCACCTTATGCCCCCTCAAGGTAGCGACGCGCGCAAACTCCATTCCAGCTATCCCGCCTCCAGCCACTATAATCTTTTTCTTATCTAGAGTGGGCGTAATGCGCGAGATTCCTTCCTTGCTGCAAGACGGATTGACAGAACAACTCAGGCGCATCCCTGCAAAAGCTCGAACCATGCACCCTTCATGGCACGCTAGGCATGGCCGAATATCTTCAACCTGACCCTTCTGTACCTTGTTTGGCCAATGAGGATCAGCTAATAAATCACGGCCCAATGCCACCATGTCGGTCTTGTTCTCCGCAATTATCTGATTAGCCAATTCCGGAATCCCGAGTCTGCCCGCCACCATAACTGGCGTCTTCAATGCACGCTTAACTTGAGCGGTGATGTCGACCGCACAACCATGTGGTTGATAATAGGGGGGATGTGCCCAGTATGCCCCTTCGTAACAACCGGTATCCAACGAAAACCCGTCGTAACCTGCTTTTTCAAGATATTTGCACATTTCGATGGTTTCTTCTGGCTCGCGCCCCATCTCTCGCATGCCGGGACGTAGCGCGCTTTTAAATGGTGCGCCGATAAAATGCTTTGCGCCTGTTCGGTAGGTAACAGTATAGTCCTGACCGCAAGCCTTCTTAATCGCTTGAAGGATTTCAATAGGGAAAGTACAACGGGCTTCCAGATCTCCACCATATTTATCGGTACGCCGATTCCATAATGCAGTAGTGAACTGATCAATCAGATAGCCTTCATGCCCATGAATTTCAATACCGTCTAGTCCTACTTGCTTGCATAAAACTGCTGTTTCACCAAATGCTGCCACGATTTTTTCGACCTCTTCAGTTGCCAGTTCACGACAAGTGACATCTCGTCTATAATAGCATAGGTTCGGTGATGCAGATACCGGTGTCACCCCCGAATCAATAATATGTCCTGGCGTCACACGTCCGGGACCTGCAGACAATTGGATAAAAATCTTAGCACCATATGCATGTACTCGGGAAACAAGTTCACTCATTTCTCGCAATGAATGGTGGTTGAAAAAAGCCCAGCTGTAAATCTTCTGCTTTTCATTATAACAACGTTCGATCTCATTTTCACATTTGAAAACACCCGTGACAATTAAGCCTGTCCCACCTTTGGCAATTTCCGAAAAATAATCAACCATAGTTTCTGTTACCGAGCCCGTATCGTTACGCATCTGGGATGAATTGTTGATTGGGGCCAACACGATCCTATTCTTAATATAGGTTTTTCCGATCATAATCGGCTGAAATAGATGTTCATACTTCATTGTTCATTAATTCTCCTTTTATTATTATGTTTCATTGACAAAAGAATTGTGAGAATCCCTACTCCCTGAATCACCCCAATCATTAAAAATATCTGTGAATAGGTCATCACCATCGTAGTGATGCCTATCAGCAATGCAGCAATACCCTGTCCGACCTCAAAGGCAACCAAAAATATGCCTAACCCTCCCATTCTTACATTTTGAGGCAGTATTTCTATCACTTGAGTTACAAGCGGCGTATAAATTGATGATGTACCAAAACCTGACAATATAGCTGGCAAGATTAAGTCCAATGAAGTTCTTATTCTTGCTAATAGGATCGATCCAAGCGTTAAAAAAACGTATGCGTACAGAAGGATCTTTCTGCTTCCAAACCTGTCCATCAATACAGGAACAAACCACCTGAAAAGGATATTTACTACTGAATAGACAGTAAAGAAGAGTGCACAACTTGATATACCAACAGATACTCCATACGGAATCAGAAATGACAAAATAGCACCATTACTGACGCCCCAGGTCATATAGGAAAGAAACAATAGAATAAACTTACTGTTCACAATCGAAGCAAGTCTCACAGTAATTTGCAAGTGTTTTGTAGTGTCTTTTTGGTTATCCTCCTGCTTGGCGTAGGACATTGTGCGTAGTAGCGGAAACACATATTTATTCAGAAAAAATCCCAAGAAGCTTATTAAGACCAATAGACCAAAAAGCACCCGAAAACCCCATCTATTGAGCACTGCCTGTGAAAAAGTTGGTGCAATAGCAGTACAAAGCACGGTGTTGAAACCAACCAGATTAATCATGTATTTCTCTTGCGAAGGTGCCATAGCTTGGCTGAGAAAGAGGGGTATTTCCGTGACCGACAGGGATGAATATGCCGCACCCGCTACAGCTACGCTGAAGAAAAGTACAATTTTTGAGTGAAGTATAAGGGCAGTCATATGCCCTAGAGCAGTTATTAAACACAAACTTGATACCACCACCATCATTATCTTCACACCCTTTTTATCCAGCATGGTACCAATGATAGGCTTGACTATTATACTACAGATCACCATAACTGCTGATAGTAGTCCAGCAACTAATGTTGATTCACCAATTTCGCCGATAAACAAAACCAGTGTTGTTTTCAACGACATCAAAGTCACTAGCTGCATTACACAACAAACAAATACTAGTGCTGTGTATCGATGATCTCGCCATAAGTCCTTCGCTCCTTGATTTAGGCGTGCAAACATATGCATAGGTTGTTTCGGTTTCATCCGATTAAACTTACTCAAGTAGAATTCGCCAGTCATACTGGGGTTGGTAACCGAGAATCCGTTTCGCTTTGTCGATACAATATAAAGAAGAATTAGGATTCTTCACATAACGAGCAGGATTCTTAATTATCTTTGTGGAAGGGAAATATTTTAGGATAAGCTCCAAAGTCGGCAAACCACAAATGCAATCCTCAGCACCGATATTGAATGCGTCAAAACCAATACCGGATTGCTTATTTAAATATTCGACCGCCTTGACAAATGCCTGCACCGCATCTTCAACATGTACATACTGCCACATAAAATCTTTCATTGAGTGGTTCCCAAATTTAACTTCAGGATTATTTATGTCCGCTACCACATCATACCAAGACCATTTACTATCCTTTTTCGGTGCCATGACAGTTGCTAACCTAAGCGCAATGTTGTCCATGTCGTATAGCCTAGCGTATGCCTTCATGTATGCCTCGGCGGCCACCTTTCCCGCGCTATAATTACGGTCCGGGATCAAAGGTGTATCCTCGTCTACAGGAAGATAGGTGGGCATAAATGGCTTACTGGGTTTGAGTAGCGCATACACCACTACACTGCTAGCGAACAGAAAGCTCTTGACGCCATTTTTGGCAGCGCCATCTAAAACATTGAATGTACCCTCCAGGTTCACATGAAAAATCTGCTGACTATTACCATTTTCAATCGGAATAGCTGCCAAGTGTATCACGAGATCCATTCCGCTCGTAACACGCATCATTTCCTCAATGTTCAAGATGTTCGCCTGTATGTATTCCACTCCTTCCATTTCGATTGGCGCTTGATCTACAACACGGATTGAATATCCGAGCTGACTCAACTTCCTCACTAGTCTAGTCCCGATGCTACCGCTCCCGCCAGTAATGAGTATATTCTGAATACGATTCATACTGTCTCTCCATTCCTAACTTTAGATATTTTTTCGAAAATCTTCATAATATCATCGACGAATTCATCATCGTTGATATGTCCTTTACTAACTATAACTGCTGTATCACTGTCAGCTTCTGCCTTGACACTTGTAGTAAATTTTTCAATCCCAACAGGATCATGAAAGGCTTTTCCAACTTGATCCCACATTGAGAAACCACGGCTTGGAATAAGGATTGCCTTTTGGCCGCAAGATTCATGAAGCTGGGTGGCAATATAGGTACCCATATGCCCTCGTTCCTGTGCTGTTGTTTGAAGCAGAGTCATGTTCGGCGAATGAACAACGTGCCTCCTTTTGAGAAGCGCTTCAGGGACCTTCTCCAGAGGCGTAGAATGTAGAAGCATATCCAACGAGCCCGGTGCAACGATTAAGGGAATTCCAAATCTGCGGACAGCTTCTAATCTTTGTGGCATACCAGTAGTATCTGGATAGATTAAACCACGAGTTAATTCGCTCGGTGTTAAATCAAGCATGGCTTCCAATAGTCCTAATTTGGCTAGTTCGTCAGCGACATGGGTATAAAAGTGTAAAACTACCACTTCTCTACCCGTCTTTAAGAGCCGTTCACGTACCTTCATGACACAAGGGGTGGTAACGCCAAGGCAAGTAATGGCTACGCAAGGTTTTGTACTAATTATAGCTGATCGATTTTCTACCATGCCGACAATCGCTGCCGCTGCTTCCTGAATAATAGTGCGAGTTAAGCTATTAAGACCCACAAGGTCCACCATGGAATACATAATGCATATGTCAGAGCTTCCAAGGAATTGTGTGAGATTTGACAGTGTAGTTACCAAGCACTTTGGAAAGCCAATGGGAAGCGTGCGCATGATTCTTGAACCCATAGATGTCCCCGAACCACCGCCCAATGCAATAACACCATCGAAAGCTTTTTTCTCATATAGCTCAGCAACAATTAGCTGTCCACCTTGTATAGCAGCGTTGATAGCATCTTCTCGCTTGTTTCCATCTTGTAAGTCAGCCAGATCAACGCCAACCTTCTCAAGTACCATTCTGCGAGATATATCTCCTTCAAAAACAGGAATTCCAAGAATCCCCAGATCCATTACCATTGTGTTCATGCCAAGATGCCGGATCTGATCCCTGAGAAAGGCGATTTCCTCACCCTTTGTATCGAGTGTGCCAATCAAGAGAATATTCTTCATCATTGCCTCCGTATAGGAACCGCCTTGAAGTCTTTTACAACGCTCATAATTGCCGTCTCAACCGGAGTCCTTTCAACGCTTGAGGCTCCGATATATCCCACCGCATCCGTATAGCGATAAATGTTTAACACGGACTGCGGGTCTTTGAATGGTCCGCCATGGGCAAGGCACACTGTTTTTGGATCGGCCTTCTTTGCCGCCGTAATTAAGCGATTGACAATCTTACACGCTTCCTCAATGGAACGGTAGGAAGCACCTGTCAAGCCACCCCCTGTTCCACCAACATGGGCAATGATCATATCGCTTCCCGCCTTGACCATTTGAACAGCCTCCTCTTCGGTCCATACATAATTTAAGTTATATAAGCCCACTTCATGCGCCATACGGGTAAACGCTAGTTCCCGATCGAATCCATGTCCGATACTGCCACGCAATCCTACATATTCTGAGCCATATATTCCGATCATCGGATTGTGGCATATACCCGAAACACCTGCCTTTATGAACCAATCCAAAAGTCTGCTATGATCCCAGTTCAGCGGGTCGTTTGCATCCACGCCGATAAATAGGGGTATGTCATTAACGACCTGGAACAGCTCGTGGTGCATACGGTAGCTTACATCATTTGCCTCACCAATCAGACGAGTAGGTTGACCCATCAGGCGGCTTCGCCCCGTGCTATAGAGAACGATAAAATCAGCACCCGCGGCTTCTGCGCTTCTCCCAATGATCCCAGCGCTAGCGCCACTACCAAATAGTGGACGATCCAAATCAATTACCTTTTGGAATCGTTCAATGATTTCTGACCGTGTGAACGTACGTCCCATTTTCACTCACTCCTTGCTAACATCTTCTTGTTCATCTTAATCGGAAATGAATTTTTCACTTTTCAGTTCCGACAATTTGGGTGCTTTAAACTGCGTGACCACTTCCTTTACAGCTTTTTCCACCGGAATACGCTCTATACTAGAACCCCCATAATACCCGTCAACTTGGGTCCTACTGTATAAAAGATGGGTTGATTCGGGCGAATTAAATGGCCCACCGTGACCTAACACAAAAACTTCAGGATTTCTGCTTTTAACTGATGACGCGATGACGCCGATACGTTCGATAGCAATCTCTTCATCCATAGGCATGTAACCCTGACTACCTCCTTGTGTAGCTCCACAGGTTGCGATAATCATATCGGCGCCTGCATCCACCATTGCCTCGGCATCTTTAGGATAAAACACAAAACCAGCACCAAAGAAACCCCTTTTCCGACATTTGTTAATTAATTCGCACTCGTTCTCGAATCCATGCAAGTAACTCTTGGTTCGATTACGAAACTGGTCACAGTAGAACTGGATAGTAGGTAGATTGCATACACCTGAAATGCCTTTTTCCAAGAAAAGGTCAAGCAATTTTGAATGATCAAGACTTTCGATATCGTTGGCATCTAGGCCAGCAATCAGTGGCGTGTTTTTAACAACCATCCACAAGTCCCTCAGTATTTCCATAGACAATCGACCACCAAAGTCACCGATAATCCTAGTAGGAAACCCCATCCAACGGCTTCTTCCCAACGTGCTGAAAATAATGAGATCCGCGCCGGCAATCTCAGCACATTTGCCCACGATGCCATTGCTGGCACCCGCAGCGATAATAGGATTCCCATCTTGATTGACCGTGCGGAGTCTTGCGATCGTCTCGTCTCGTTTGAAGATTCTTCCCATCCAAGTTTCCTCCTTCTATACTATCTTTTTATCTGAATATATTTTAGTACGGACTTTTTGGATATATAAATCAGGATGCTGCATTTTGCCATCTTTGTTTAGGATAGACTACATTCCTAGATACGCCTTACGGACATGGTCGTCTTCAAGTAGATCTTCGCTTTTGCCTGACATTGTAATCCGTCCATTCTCAATAATGATCGCACGCTCGGCTACCCTCAGGCATTGCTGGATATGTTGTTCGACCATGATTATCGTTACACCTTCTCGGTTTATTTTTTGCTCTGCATCAAAAACTTCCAATACCAACTTTGGCGCAAGCCCCCAGGATGGCTCGTCCAATATAAGCAATTTGGGTCGACTCATCAATGCTCTTCCAATGGCTAACATTTGTTGTTCTCCGCCACTGAGTGTTCCTGCATATTGTTTCTTTCTTTCAGCTAGCCTAGGAAACAATTCGAATACATATTCCAGAGATTGATTGATCCTTACATACGCATCTGGAAGACACGCACCTATCTGAAGGTTTTCGAGTACTGTCAAACTGCTGAAAAGCAAGCGACCTTCGGGAACTTGAACCAGACCCATTTCAACTCGTTTGTTAGGTTTTTCCTTTTCAATTTGCTTGCCTAAAAATTGTATGCTCCCAGAAATGTCTGGAATCAAGCCGCAAATCGCGTTAATTATTGAGCTTTTTCCTGCACCGTTAGAACCTATGATCGACATGATCTCGCCTTGTTTTACCGCGAAACTGACATCACGTACAACGGTCAGTTCCCCATACCTGACGTTCAAGTTTTTTACGTCCAAAATAATATTAGCCATTCGATTTTTCCCCCAAATACACCTCAATAACATATGGATCATTTACGACCTTGTCAGGTGTACCAACGCTGATAATTTCACCATGGTCCATAACTATCACACGGTCACACAGATTCATCACTGCATGCATCACATGCTCAATGATAATCACAGTAATATTGTCGTGTTTTGCCAGGCTCCTTATGAAACCGATAAGATCGTTGACTTCGTTGTCTGTCAAGCCAGCCATAGGCTCATCAAGCATCAGCAAGTTCGGTTTTGTGGCAAGTGCTCGGGCCAAGTCTAAGCGTTTCTGCTCAACGATTGTTAGACTTTCAGGCGATCTATCTGCGCAGTAGCTTAGACCAAGCATCCGCAATATATCATCAGCACGAGTATATGCCTGCTTGTAGTTTCGGTTACGCAACATGACACCCGCCATGACACTTTGTCTCACGCTCATTCGTTGAAATGGTTTCACGCTTTGGAAGGTTCGTGTCAGGCCGAGCTTTGCAAGCTGATGTGGTCGAATCCCATTTTTCAGCTGTTTCCCCTTGTAAATCACAGTACCACCAGTTGGCTTAAAAAAGCCGGTAATCGCATTGAATACAGTAGTCTTTCCTGCGCCGTTAGGACCTATAATTCCGAAAATTTCACCACGGAACACCTCGAAACTAACATGGTCTACCGCCTTTAATCCCTCAAAATGCATACTCAGATCCATTACCTTGAGGATAGGTCCATCGATGGTTTGTTGACCTGTCGGAATGATTTCGTTAATCCTTTCTTGCTTCATAAAGTTTGTAGGAAGGGTGCTTGATCTAAAAGTGGATTCGTGCACTTGCTCTTTTTTACCGAAACGTTTTGTAATTTTGGCTTTCATCAGAGGCAACAAACCTTTGGGACAGAATCGAATAATGGCAATCAAAGCAAGTCCATAAATAATTTGGTCTGCTCCAACTAAAGAGCCTCCGCCCATGCTGGCACGCAACAGCGTGTCCATGGGTACAAGCAGAACAGCACCAAAAACTGGTCCCCACAATGTACCAATGCCGCCAAGCATTGTCATCGTCACCATATCCATACCCATCTGTGGATCAAAAATTGTGGATGGATCAATGTAGAGGCAATAATGAGCATATAAAGAACCGCCTGTAGACACCATGAAGCAGCTGACAGCCATTGCACACAGCTTAGCACTCATAGTATTTACTCCAAGGCTGCTAGCGGCATCATGGTCATCTCTGAGGGAAAATAGATCGAGACCTAACTTTGAGTGCGATATACTGTGGGCTATCAGCAGTCCTATCACCAGGAAAGCAAAGGCAATATAAACAAATCCCATTTTGCTACCCGAGAAATAGATATGCAAAATACCTTCTCGGGTCACAGGATAAGAGAGACCCTGTGAGCCGTTGGTAAACTCTTTGAAATAAATTGACAGTTGCTGAGCGATCGGTACAAGCGCCATCGTACCAAGTGCGAAGAAAGCGCTGCGAAGCCTGAAAATAGCCAGACCAATAACAATACCAATGAGTGCAGTCATGCACGCAGCAGATATCATTGCTATCCACGGATTAATTCCTGTTCGTATGTACATGATTGATGAAACGTACGCCCCAAATCCAAGGAAAGCGCTATGACCTAGAGAAATTTGCCCGGAATAGCCAGACATGATGTTCCATCCTACCGCAAGATAGGCCTTGAGTAGAATCAGAAAGAAAATATGTAGGGCAAAATTATTGTTCCTCGTAGCCAAAGGCAAAATAAGTAGAATGACAAATCCGGCGATGCCTCCCGCATATTTCTTGTATTTGTTCAACATACGTCCATCACCTCCCCACCCGTAAGCTCTTGCGACCAAAAAGACCAAGTGGTCTAATCACAAGCACGATTAAAAACAATATGTAGTAGGATGCTTCTTTCAATTGTACAGAAATATAGTAACCGGTGAAGGATTCCACTATGGCGATGAGGATTGCTGCAGTTACTGCTCCTGGTATACTGTTATAACCACCTAGAATGACCGCCACAAAAGCAATAGCTTTCCAAGCATTTCCACTTGTAGGTGTAGTACTATATCCCGTACAGAGTACTGCACCTGCTGCACCGATGCAGGTAAACCCAATGGCAATAGCCAACTTGTACATCGCATCTACATCAAGACCACAGAGTGTCGCTCCCCTACGTTGATCAATGATGGCTCTGAGACACTTACCTTTGAATGAATACTGTAAAAATAAATACAATAACAACATCAGAATAATAGCGATGGCAAAACCTATAATGTCCAGAAGACTAACACGAATATAAGTTCCAAACATTGGGAACTTTAGAATCTTATTAAAAACTCCCATTGACACATAACGCGGATCGCTTTTTAGGAAAAGTAAAGCCAGGTTCTGCACCACGATAGAAAGACCTACTGTAGTAAAGATCTGGGTGGTAGTACCCTGGTTGACTAAGCGTTTGAACATTACCCTGTACATGACTAGACCTAAACCAAAGAACAGAGGACTGATATATAATACCGCTAAATATGGATGTATATCCAGAAGAGTGAAGGAAAAATACCCCATATACATTGCAAGCATCACGAATTCACCATGAGCAAAATTTAGGATCCGACAAACACCGTAAATGATCGTTAGCCCAATCGCCAGCAGACCATATAAGCCGCCTTTCATAATACCATTCAGAATCAACTGAATATTGATAGCTAGATTTATCATCTTCGCATCCAATCTCCTTTCATGTGTTTCCTGTGTAACCAGGTAAAGAAGAGAACAATTCAGGTGGAATAGATAAAGTGCAAGTGTATGTGTTTTTATCTACATTTATTCGTTTTTTATTTGAGTAAGTGTGTACAGCCTAAACTGGCTTCCAAAGAAACGTCATTCAGGCTGTACACGTTGCCAGTCTGTCTACCATAATTACCCTGATCAGGCACGATGTCTAAGTTATTCAAGCCGGTACGCTTTAGTCTATCAACCGCCAAAAGGTGGTGCGGGCAAAACTATCTCAATACCTTCAGAAGGCACCGGATAGACTTGCCACAGTTCGCCATTCTGCCATTGACATACAATTACGTTGCCAGTCGCCATATTTTGACCTGGCTCAGGAGCATTGATGTCTGCAAACTTTGCGCCCCAACCATTTATCATAGTACCTGAAGGTATATCAATGCTCAGGAATGCTTCACGGATGGAATCAGGAGAATAGATATCTTCTGCTGAATTGAGAATTTTTCCCAATATCATAACCCCCTGAGCAACCTGCGAAACGAGGTGATTGTTGACTGGATCCTGGTTATAACGCTGTCTATAATCGGCATAGAACTTGCGCAGCTCAGGTGCGTTGTCAATGGGACTATTCTCAATGGTGTAGTTAGTGCACATGGTATACTCAGCAAGTTGCCCAAAGGTATCATAGTATTTAGTACTGCCAAATCCAGCGCCATTTCCGACAATGGCCTTGACTTCAAGACCTAATTCATACGCCTGACGATAGAATAGCGTACAATCTACTAGAATTGAACCTGAAATAACCGCATCACAATTTGAATTGATCAATTTCATAATCAGGCTGGACATATCAGTCACTTGCCTGCTATAAGTTTCATAGACAACTGGTTCTAGGCCTAATTCCTTCAGTTTTGCAACAGCACCTTCGCAGATAGACGAACCGTAGGAAGAATCCTCTCCAATGACGGCAATACGGATATCTTTCTCAGTAGTGCCAAGCTTCTCTGCACATCCAACCAGAAACTCTACCGCATAGGCACCTTCGTCAAAAGCAGAGGGATTTAACCGGAAATAATATTGATAGCCCCTCTTGGTCAAGTCAGCTGAAGGAGACGCCATTTCGTAGAATACAATTTTCTGCTGTTCTGCAATAGTTGATGCGGCAAAACTTACGGCACTTGCGTATGTGCCGGCAACCAACTGCACTTTTTCAACTTCAATCAGTCTTGTAGTTTCTGCGATCCCAGAATCAGCGTCATTTGCGTCGCAATAAATCATTTCTAATTTCTTGCCCTTGATTCCGCCGTCAGCATTGATATAGTCCACAGCCATTTCCACGCCCTTTTTAGCATCCTGCCCTCCAGACGCAGAAGGACCTGTCAACGGTAAAAGCATACCTACCCTATAAGTTTCCTGTTCTGCCAGTACTGATCCAGTTAGTCCTAAAATCAACACTGTTGCCACGACTAATGACATAATTTTCTTCATTAACATGTCCCATGTCCTCCTTTAATTGTATGACTCTTCGGTTCATAAAAAAGTATGTGATTTTTCGGTCTGTCATATGTGCTTAATGATTTAATCACATCGTACCTGATAGTATATATTTACCACAAATGCCCCCCTCGTGTAAAATATTTATTATTTATGCTATCCTCTTTTCAATAAAAAAAATTTATGGCTCATGCCATTCAAGGTGTATTTATTCGATTCACTGTTGACACAACTTTCAAAAACACCACTACATAGAACTCGTTGAAAAGCAGTTCAAACTATCAAAAACACAATTAACATGGTATTATAAATATATATTTTGTGATAATTTATCTGATACTAATTCCAAACGTTACTGCTTTCTATCCTAAGAGAAACCTTACGAAGCTGAGCGGGCAGAAATACTAGCGACCAATAGAAAACATTGCCTCCGTTGGATCTTTAAGAGTAATTTGTGGTCTTTGTTCGGCAGAGCAATAAATCAAGATATACTCACATGTAGTGAGGTTTGATTAACGATGCAGCAAGTAAACATGAAAAAAGCCTACGATCAGACAGGCTTGTTAGGCTTTTGTTCAAATTGAAAGTTACTCGGAAACGAATGGAACATGAAAAAAGTAATCTTAAGCAAATGAAAGGCTGTTTCCCACTTTAAACTAAGCCTTTTCAAGGATTTGTTTACCCTTATTTTTACCCTTTACAGCTTTGTATTCTATTGTGCAGTTCTATAACAGCGCTTTCTAAAAGTGAGTAAAATCAACGTTTTTTAGACCTGATAGTGCCCAAATTAACGGCATTGTACAGCCGTTTATAATTCGAGTCTTTCTGCCCCTGCCAAAAAAAGACCCCCTTGAAAACAGAGTTTTTCAAGGGGGTTTAGTGTAAAGCAAGATATTTTATAATACCCTGTACCTTGGTAAAAAATCAACGCAGCACACGTCCGGAACCATCACCAGACATGAGGCGCTCAACTTCTTCTACGGACGAAAGATTGAAATCCATCTCAATGGAATGCTTGAGGCACGAAGCGGCAGCTGCATATTCAATATTGCGCTGAGGGTCAAACCCTTTGACTTTTCCGTAAAGAAGTCCTGCGCAGAAAGAGTCCCCTCCTCCAACCCTGTCAACGATATGTATTGAATAATTCCGTGAGAAATAAGGTCTATTATCTGTGTAAAGAAGAGCTGCCCATTCATTATCTGATGCACTGATGCTCTTTCGCAGCGTTATTGCAACTTCAGGCACACCATAACGCTCACAAATGCTGCGTGCAACATCAACATAACCTTCGTGGCTTAATTGTCCGGACACGACATTTGAGCCCTCAGCCTTAATCCCAAGAACTTTTTCCGCATCTTCTTCGTTTGCTATTACCAAATCAATGCTGGGTAAAACCTTTTCCATGCATGCCTTAGCTTGAGATTCAGTCCACATATTTTTTCTATAATTAAGGTCGCAACTAGCTTTAACCCCACGTTTTCGCGCTTCAGAGATAGCATGGGCAAAAACCTCGGGCATGGTTTCACTTAATGCAGGAGTAATCCCTGTCATGTGAAGGCGTTCTGCGCCTTGGAATATTGCATCCCAGTTAAAATCTTCAGGCTTTGAGGTCGCAATTGATGTATACTTGCGGTCGTAAACAACTTTACCCGGTCTTTGCGAAGCGCCTTTTTCAACATAGAATGCGCCCATGCGCTCTCCGCCAAAGGCAACTTGCCTCACACCTACTCCATATTTGCGCAAAGTGGCAAGCCCTGCACGAGCAATGTCATTGTCCGGCAGCCGAGTAACAAACTCGGTTTCTATACCCATCATAGAAAGCGAAACGCAGACATTTGCTTCAGCGCCTGTGTAATTGATATCAAACTGATTGCACTGTATAAACCGTTGATAGCCCGGTGCGCCTAGACGTACCAAGAAATCTCCAAAACCAACAACTTTTTTCATTCTTTTTGTCATATCTCCTTATATACTATATTCAGCAAAGGTACCCTGCAAATAGGATAGGTTTTGAATCCCCTAACAAATACAACAATAACAAAATTATATTAGTTGCATTTGATGTTGTTTACATGTACCGTACAAATACCTTTCCAATACATTTTTGGTGCTCTAGCACACTCATCATAATATTATTAATTCAAGCATCAACCTAACTTTACTCATACTTGATAAGATGAACAGCAAAACCGCCAATTTCCTCTTCAAGATAGATAGCAACAAGCCTTCCCTTGGCATCTAAAGTACGCATATCCTCGCGAAAGCTTATTCCGCGTCTGTTCAAATCGGCAATGGCACGTTCCACAGATAGAACACCAATAGCGATATGTCCTTTCTCACCCGGGAACGGAACTTTACAGAATTCTACAGCGGTTCCCGCAAAATCAGAGCGATTGCCTTTTTTATAGGGCATATCGAAAATCTCCGAAAAACGACGTGCATTGGTTTCGCTCTCGGCAGCACTTGCGCCGTTGACGCCTACGTGCATTAGCTTATATCCTAAGGCTGCACGTACAGCAGCACGGGAAAGAGATGTAATCTCCTGCCATTTTTCATCTTGTATAAGTTCCGCAGGAGCCATACAGCTGCCCCCCACTGCTGCCACATGTTCACTTGCAAGATATGAAGGAATGTTTTGTATAGTTATGCCTGAGGTTGCGACAAAGCTAATATCTCTATAAGGACCGCATAGTTCCTTAATTGTTTTAACTCCACCTAGTTGTTCTGATGGAAAGAATTTGAAAAGACGCAAACCCATTTCACGCCCGGCTTCAATTTCGGCAGGGGTTACACAACCGGGGATTACCGGAACATTAGAATCAAGACACTTCTTAACAACCTTAGGATTGAACCCAGGAGTAACGATATATTCTGCACCCGCTTCCAGAGCTTGTTCCACCTGTTCGCACGATAGTACAGTTCCTGCCCCGACAAGCATATCCGGATGGGCTTCCTTAATATGTTTAATTGACTCAAGCGCTAAATCATTGCGTAACGTAACTTCAATCAGCGGTAAATTGCCATCAGATAGCGCTTTAGCCAAAGGCTCCGCCAAAGTCGGATTAGGAATATTTATTACGGGAATTATCCCGATATTTTTAATGATTTCAACAGAATCAATTTTTTCTTTGCTGTTCATACAGTCCCACTCTTTCACTACAGGTATTTTTCAACTTCAGCATGTAATTTTGTAACGGCTTCCTGCGGAAGATCCAACAATGGCCTGCGCACATGCCCGCCGGGCACGCCGCGCATAGACAGTATGTTTTTGAAAATGGACATATCAGCTCCGCCTTTCATCAGCCACACCAAATCAGTCGCGCGATTCTGCGCTTCTAGGGCAAGAGCCATGTCGCCCGCAAGAAACTTGTTATAAACATCTACGAACGGCTCAGGGAAAGGACCCGAACAACCGGAAACCGTACCATCGCAGCCCATAATTAGCGCGGAAAGGAACAAATGGTCTGCACCAAATACAACCGAGAAGTTTCCATTATTAACACGTTTATACTTAAGTAGTTGGGTCATGTCTGCAAAGCTGTATTTAATACCTACTAAGTTTGGACACTCGGCACAGACTGCATCCAAAACCTCACAACTTAAGCCATTATGCGCAAGCTGCGGAATAGCATAAGCATATACCGGAAAATCCGGCGAAACGCTCCGACAGATAGTCTTGTAGTATTCAATCATAGCGCGGTCGTCAACAGTAAAATAGCTGGGAGTTACAACACCAATACCATCAGCGCCTATTGATTCGGCATGCTGGGCTAGGCGTATAGTTTCGTTTTGGGTCATAGCTCCAACATGTACGAAAACCGTTACACGACCAGCAGCTGTATTAACCACAGTTTCTGCAATTTTTTCACGTTCATCGGCAGAACAGAGATACATTTCACCTGTAGTACCACAGGGATATAGGCAGTTAACGCCTTTTTCGATTAAGAATTCTGTTTGCTTTTCAAGTGCAGACAAATTCACCTCGCCATCTTCGTCAAATGGTGTTGTCATAGCAGTAATGACACCGTAAAGTTTCTTCATAATAGTATACGTCCTTTCTTTGTACATTTAATATAGTAGATTGTACTAATAATTTATATAGTGATTCATCATTCAGGGATTTCCCTCAGAAAATTATATATTAACATCTCGCTTATACCTATTTACTGCTTGTACATGCATGGTTTTTCTTAAAATTTCGCATACTTACAATGAAATCTTATTTACTCCTCAAAAACAACTTTTGTTTTGTATTACTGAACGTTTTGATGTATACTTACAGTGAAACGGCATAATAACTGAACGTTGTGCTGCTTCAAGAAGACATATAGATTAAAAGAAAGTAGCAGGTTTTCATGACACGACAATCAATTGATACAAAAGGTACGCTGGTTAATTCCGTTATTAAGGCACTCAATATACTTGAATGCTTTTCGCCTACACAGCGAGAACTTAAGCTTTCACAGATTAGCAGCCATTTGGGAATACCCAAGAGCACTGCATTGAATCTTATACGTACGCTTGAAAGCAAAGGTTATTTAATCTATTCGCCACATTCACAAACTTACCAGCTGGGTTATAATGTAATGACTTTGAGTTATAATCTACGAACCTCTATGCCAATCATCCAATACGCTTTACCATTTTTAGAGGAATTACAAGTTAAAACTGGTGAAATCATATACTTGACCACCCATGTGGAAGGGCAGGTGTTGTATTTGGAGGGCGTGTATCCCAGTGTACGTATTGGTAATTACTCTATTGCAGGTAAGCGTTTGCCTATGCACTGTACCGGTTGCGGAAAAGCTATGCTAGCATATTTACCTGATGAAGAATTTGAGGAAGTGCTTCATAGATGGAAACTGCCTGCACTTACACCTAATACCATCACAACACGAGAGCAACTTGAAAGCGAAATGGAGAGTATTCGCGACCGCGGTTATGCTATTGATTGCGAAGAGGAAACTCTAGGCATTAAGTGCGTGGCGGTAGCTATACGCGACGCCACCGGCTATCCCTGCGGAGCAATAAGTATTTCAGGTACAACTATCAGTATGAGAGATGAGCTTCTTGACGAATATGCTAAGATTATATCTCGCGTTTGCAGCGTTCTGATTACTAACGCCCATCAGTTGCCCGCCGCACAAATGCGTCCTTCAGTAAATCCTGAAGATTTTTAAAGATAGCTCTTACGAATAATTAGTTCAGAATAGGCAACACATTATAATTAATACTATAAGTACATTGCTAATGTAGAAGTCGCCCTTAGGCTCAATTGGTAAAATCATTCAATAAAACTTGGTTGAGTCTTTACTTATACTTATTTCCCCAGTTCTTTTCGAAGGATAAATTCTGTAAGCATTCCAAAAAAGCTAACAGCAATAATTTGCATAAGGATTAGAACAACTTTAAGAAATATGCTAGAAACCGAAAGGAAACCGAAACCGAACAAACCCGCAACCAACGCCCCTATAAAGAGCTGCCTGCCAAACAGATATTGCCCGCGTTTCCAAGCTTCCGGACTGGACATGCTACGCTCTGTACGAAATCCAATCAGCTTATTATCCGGTTTAGGACGGCCAATCAGATAGCATAATGACATGAATAAGACAAAAGCAGGGAATATAAAGGCAAGAATTCCGGCGCCAAGGGACAACTCCATATAGATTCCTTTCTGTAAATTCTTACAAAAGCGGCATACCGAATACATTGGGTACGCCGCTTTTGTATCTTCGATATTTAATCCAGATCCATGTTGCTAAGCATATCGTTGAAGAAAACGGCCTGCTCATCGATAAACTCAGTAGCTGAAGCTGCGTCCATGTAATGGACAATCATTCCGCGCTCAGCAATGAATTTCTTGAACTCTTCCGTTGAAGCAGCCTGCTCAAGAGCAGCGCTCAGCTTGTCAACAACTGCTTGCGGCGTGTCTTTCGGTACACCCATAGCTCCCCAACCGCCTATAACAACATCAATCCCAGACTCTTTAAGTGTGGGGATATCGGCAAAGCTTACGGTATCGCGTTCCTCAGTCATGAGCGCAAGAACCTTCAATTTACCGGCTTCAACCCCTGCCAAAACTTCGCCCGGGTTAACGGTAACGGCATCAATATGACCACCCATCAGGGAAGTTACTGCCGGGGCGGCTCCGTCATAAGGAATATGGTTGAACTGGGTTTGTGTTTCTTCTTCAAGACGCGTTGCGGCAATGTGCCAGATAGAACCGGTGCCGGAGTTGCCAACGGTAACCTTACCCGGATTTGCCTGTGCATACTTGATAAAGTCATCCACGCTGTTAAAGCGATCGTCATCTGACTTAACTGTCAGTGCAGCGGGTACCTCAGTTAAACGGCCGATGAAGGCAAAATCTTCAGGAACTAAATCCGAAATTCCAAGAATTTTTTGCATGACCAGCTCAACGGGAATGTAGCAAATGGTATGACCATCGGCTGCAGATTCACGTGCATAAGTCATACCAACGCTGCCGGAACCTCCTGAACGGTTTTCAACAAGTACCGTGCCTTTTAAGGCAGCTTCCAGTCCGGTTGCGATGATGCGTGAGGTCATGTCAGACGCACCGCCAGCATCGTATGGAACGATGATGCGAATTTCACGCTCGGGAAATTTTGCTGCGGCATCTTCAGCAAATGCTAAAGGCGCCAGGAACAGGGACAGAACCAAGAAAATCGAAAAGACTCTCTTCATTGTGTTATCCTCCTTTTTATTATTGTGATCACGGAACAATCCGTGTTCATCAACCATAGTACGCCATATGGGCGACAAGGCTTACTCATCGTGGGTAAGTAATGCACTTTTCTTGTTTTTAAGCTCTGCTATCAAGCTAAAGGTAATTACAACTACTGATGCAATGAGCAAGACAAGGGCAGTTGTGCTTTTAAATAAGCCGCCTATACCGCTATTAATTTTTAGTGACTGTAACAGATTTTGCTCCATCATATCAGCTAAAACGAAGACCAGTATAGTTGGAGCAAGAGGAATATCAAGCTTTTTCAACGCATATCCAATTACACCGGAAATAAGCATTACAACAATGCCGAAAACACTGTTATCTACCGTATAGGCACCCATCATTGCAACAATCAACACAACCGGATACAGAAGTTTACTGGGAACATCGGCAAGCTTAGCCCACATACCTGCAAGAGGCAGATTTAGTATCAGCAAAATAATGTTGCCTACAAACATACTGGCGATAGTACCCCAAATTACGTCGGGGTTGGTTATAAACAATGTCGGACCGGGAGTCATGCCATGCATCATAAATGCCCCCATCAAAATGGCTATCGTGGGTGAACAAGGTATTCCCAGCGTAAAGAGCGGTATCATCGCACCGCCAACATAGGAATTATTGGCAGTTTCCGGACCGGCAACACCTTCTGGTACTCCAGTACCGAACTTTTCAGGATGTTTAGAGAGGTTTTTCTCCATTGAGTATGAAATCAGCGCCGGAACAGCTGAACTTGTACCAGGAATTAGACCCATGAAGAAGCCCAAAAAACTACCACGGATAATAGACATAACAGTCGGTCTAACCTCTTCAGGCAAAAGCTTTGATGAGTTTATTGCAGTTGCCTTTCCGGCAACGCTAAGATTTTCCATACCTACGAGTATTTCACTCAGACCGAACAGACCCATTGAGAGGGTAACAACATCCAAACCACTAACCAATTCTCTTATTCCAAATCCGTAGCGAATTGTCCCAGAAATAGGATCCATACCTACCAAGGCTAAAGACAGACCAATACAAACAGCTATAAGCCCACGTATTAAAGATTTGCCCATCAATCCGATAACCGTCGACATTCCAAATACTAATAGAGCAAACAACTCGCTAGGGCCAAAGCTCAGAGCAAAGTCGGCAACAGCAGGACCCAACAACGCAAGACCAAATGTTGAGCTTATGCCGCCGACAAAAGAACCAACCGCAGCAACCTTAAGCGCAACCCCCGCCCTTCCTTGCATTGCTAATGGGTACCCGTCCAGGCAGGTAATAACAGACGCAGCCTCCCCGGGTGTATTTATTAATACAGATGTAATTGTCCCACCATACATGCCGCCATAGTAGATACCACATAACATGATGATGGCTGTAACAGAATCCAAACCATAGCTTAGAGGTATCAGTAGAGCCGTCGCCTCACTTGGACCGATTCCAGGCAACACCCCTACAAGCATGCCTACCATACAGCCAATAAAACAGTATAAGATGTTCTCCGGTGTAATAGCAATGAGGATTCCCTCATACAAACTTGAAAATGCTTCTACCATTGAAGTCCCCTCCCTACTTAAAATCCCCACCTGTTAACAGGTATTGGGACACTAAAACCGATTTTAAATATAGCAAAGACAATTGCAGATACAATTATTGCGTATAACAATGCTTTCCAGACAGGATAGGGGCGGATAAAAAGAACAAACAACAAAAGTACGCTGGCGACTAAAAAGCCCGTTTGCTTTACAATCAAAACAAAAACTAAAATCGCCAGGATAGTAGTAAGTACGTTTAAAAGCTCCTTGCCATGTGGAAAAGTATCGCCCACTGTAAACTTATCTTTAAAGATAGAAACAAGCGTATATACAACACCTGCAACAATAGCCAGTAACGAAACCCAGCGAGGAAAAAGACCGGGTCCGACACCAAACCGATTCCGATAAGGATATTCAAAGGATTTCACAAAGTAATAGACGCTGCACGAAGTAAACAACACACCAACTATTGCGCCCGCATTCCATTTTCTGATAGGATTATTATTTTGATTAGTCATCTGTATAGTCCCCGCCTTTATTTAATATTTTCATATTTTTAGAACTAATTTCAAGACTATAAAGTCACGCAATTTATGAACATCACTTTATACTGACTGAACGTTGTTTATATAATATCAGTGTAAAATAAAAAAGTCAATACCTTTTAATCATTTTTTTGCATAAAAAATCGCAAAAATACATATATAAAAAATTGTTTAACTAGTGATTAATTTTACCTTTTTTGAAACGCCCACAGCCTGAAGGTGATTACTTTTAACGCTGTTGTACAGATTGTAGATAGGGAAAGGTATAGAATTAATATAAATACTTCTATCCCTTTCAAATAAGGGGTTATGTTATTAGCCGCTCAGCCCAACTAAAAAGTCCCAGCAATATCAGCTGGGACTTTGGTATCATAAACACATATGCATTAAGCGTAAAGCACCCAAATATAAATGTATGCGGGAATAACCGCGGCTAAAGTGAACGGAATACCAATCCGGGTAAAGTCCGATGTTTTTACCTCGTAACCGGCTTTACGCAGGATACCAATACCCGCAATATTTGCAGAAGCGCCAATGGGAGTGCAGTTGCCGCCAAGCGTAGCGCCGGAAAGTAGTCCAAAGTAAAGCAGCGTAGGGTCAATCCCAAGATTATTTGCAAGACCTGTAACCACCGGAAGCATGGTTGCAACGTAGGGAATATTGTCAATAAACGCTGAAAGCAGAACGGAAGCCCAAACAATAACTGTGTAAAGGACAAACACATTTCCGCCGCCAAGCTTCGCCAGCAATTGAGCAGCAGCATTGATTACACCCATATTGGTAATGCCGCCTATCACAAGAAAGAGTCCAAACAATAAACCTATGGTATCTAGGTCTATCGCTTTCAGTATACGCACGAATGTGCTCTTGTCGGAAGTTTTAACAACATTGTAAATGACCCCTATAATCATAAGCGCCACACAAATTAGGCCATTTGTAATATCAGGCTTATTGGGAACAAAGGAAGCTGCTATTAAAAGCACTATCATACCACCAAGCAGGATAGAGGGAACATAGTCTGTAACAACAGTACGGGGGTTGCCTTTTGGAACCGGCTGTTTTTCCTTGCGGAACAACCATGCCAAAATAAAAGCTGAAGCGATTGCGCCAAGTTCAACAGCAAAGAAAATGCTAGGCTTACCTTTATATACGAAAAAGTCCAAAAAATTCATGTCTGCATAAGAGCCGAGCATGATAGCGGTAGTGTCGCCAACCAAAGTTGCAGCGCCTTGCAGGTTAGATGATACTGCTATAGCTATGATAAACGGCACAGGATTTGTCTTAAGCTTTTTGCAGATTTCAAGCGCAATGGGAGCTACCATCAAAACGGTTGCTACATTATCTACAAAAGCGGAAATGACTCCTGCAAATAGCGCCAGCGCTACTGCAGCCATTTGTACATTAGGTACTTTCTCCATAACTAAATCCGCAAGAAGCGCAGGCATTTTACTTTCGATAAAAAGTTGAACCAAACCCATAGTGCCTGCAATCATCAACAATACATTAAAGTCAATGGAGCCAAAAATCTGGTTGAGCGGCAACATTCCAGAAATAATGAATATAGCTGCAGAACCCAAAGCGATGTATGCGCGGTATTTACCAAAAGCCAGCATAAGCACATAGGTTATGGCGAAAAGTATAATAGCGTAAGTCATGAGAGTTTTCCCCCTTTTTGTTTTCATTCAATATCAACAAACGACTTAAACATTGTAACACATAAACAGCAAAAGCACGATAAATTTGAAAAGAAAAATCATAAATTAGACAGAAGTTTTTTCAGTGGAAAATAGTCTTTTCTTATTAGCCAGCCTTTAGTCTTATTCTTATACTTAGCCTCTCTCGCTACAAAAAAGCAAGCATTTTTAATAACATCTTCCGTTTTCTTGTATCTGTTTTTTCTGTAAGCAAAACACACCATAACATAATAACCGCCTGCTTATATGCAGGCGGTGAGTATTATAAAACTATGCTGATATTCACGAAACCATATGCTCTACAGAAGCAAGCAGCTTTTCATAAAGCTCTTTCGCGGTTTTTGCATCTTTTGCGCATGTGTTTACATATAGCTTAATCTTAGGTTCTGTTCCGCTGGGGCGCACGCATACCCAGTGCCCGCCCTCAAGTTCATAATATATTACATCGCTGGGGACGGTGCCAAGGGGCGTTTGGGCACCTGAAATATCTGTGCGTTTGCCTGACAGGTAGTCCCTTACAGCAAGCACTTTAAATTCGCCTATTTTTTCAGGTACACCTTTGCGCATATTAGCCATAATAGACGCTATCTTTTCTTGTCCGTCCTTACCAGGGAGAGTTATAGATATCGTGTTCTCCTCCCAGTAACCGAAGCGCTCATAAATTTCTATAAGCTTTTCATATAGGGTAGTGCCTTCAAGCATGCATGCGCAGGCAGCTTCCGCCGTTAGTAAGCTTGCGTTTACAGCGTCCTTATCCCTAACATCATTTGAAGATAGATATCCATAGCTCTCTTCAAAACCGAATAGGAATACATGGGAATTGGTATCATCAAACTCCTGCATTTTTTCGCCTATAAATTTAAAGCCCGTAAGCGTATCAAAAAGCGCCACTCCAAAATGGTCGCATATGGCTTTGGCAAGCTGGGTAGATACTAAAGACTTGCATACTGCACCATTTTCAGGCAGCGCTCCTCTTGATTTAAGGGATGATAGTATATGGAATAAAAGCAGCGCGCCTATCTGGTTGCCTTTTAATGTGCGGTAATTACCCTCGCTATCCCTTACGCATAGCCCCATGCGATCGCAATCAGGGTCGGTACCTATAATAAAGGTTGCGCCGGCTTCCTTTGCAAGAGGTATTGCAAGGGTGAACGTGCTAGAGTCTTCAGGGTTTGGCGCATTTACGGTCGGGAATGTTCCGTCAGGCAATTCCTGCTCCTTTACTATTGTTACATTGGGTATACCCGCTTCCTTAAGCGCGCGTCTTACGGGAATATTCCCTGTACCGTGCAGGGGGGTATATACAATAGCAAGTTTATCCCCGTTTTCTTTAAGTAGCCCGGGTCTTACCTGTAGTGAAAGCACCATGTTGATATAGTCATCATCTACTTCTTTATTGCCTATGTATTTGAGAAGCCCCTTATCCAGCGCCTCTTTTTCATCCATAGGTACGGCATCCTGATAGGGAATAGAGTTTAAGGCAACAGTTACCTTTTCAGCCGCATCGGGGGATAGCTGCGCGCCATCGCTTCCGTACACTTTATAGCCGTTATATTCCTTGGGGTTATGCGAAGCAGTAATGGCAACGCCCGCAGCGCAGCCCAAATGCCTTATAGCAAAACTTAGTACAGGAACAGGACGCAGAGCATCAAAAAGCAGCGCCTTAATACCTCTGTTGCACAGAACCAGCGCAGTTTCTTTGGCGAATTCCGGGCTCATAATACGGCTGTCATAAGCTATCGCTACGCCCTTTTCTGCGTTTGCAGGGTCTTCCTTGAGATATTCCGCAAAACCCGCGGTTGCACGGCGTACATTATATATGTTCATTCGATTTGTGCCAAAACCGAGCACACCCCGCATACCCGCAGTGCCGAAACTTAGTTCCTGATAAAACCTATCTTCGATTTCCTTTGGCTTATCTGCTATGGACTTAAGCTCCTTGACGAGCTTTTCATCGTCCTTAAACATAGTAAGCCAGCTTTCATAAGTACGCATAACGTCCATGTTGTTCCCTCCTTCGGGTAATTATTGACTTTATTATAGTAAAAGGAGAGATATATGGCAAGCTTTTTGCCTTTATTGTAATCCATATAAAGGCTTCGGTTTTCTTGACACTGCAAACGCCTACAATATATAATGCAATTGAAAGGAGGGGGGAGATGAAGAAAGCTATAGCTATACTTTTATCTTTAATGCTCTGCCTTGCTCTACCCTGCTCCGCTGAGGATACAAACAAATCTGAAGATTTAAAACCCTCAGACCTAAGAAGCGAATCCGCCATACTTATAAACGCCGATACCGGCGAAGTACTGTTTGAAAAGGATGCGGATGTGTTAAGATATCCCGCCTCCACAACCAAGATTATGACATTGCTGCTTGCAATAACCATGGGCGGCGATTTAGATAGAACAATTGTAACGAGCCAAAGCGCACTTGATATACAGGATGAGAACCCGGCGCTTATACCGCTTGAAGTAGGGCAGGAAATAAGCCTTAGGGATTTAATAGCAGCAACAAAGGTATCATCAGGTAACGATGGTGCTAACCTAATAGCTGAAGCCATATCCGGCACGCAGCAAGGTTTTGTTGCGCTTATGAATGAAGCTGCGCAAAAATACGGCTGTACAAGCACCAATTTTACAAATGCCCACGGTCTACATAATGAATACCATATAAGCACCGCAAGGGACCTTGCTATAATAGCAAGAGAGGCCATGAAAAACGAAGCTTTTAGAGAGTTGGCTTCACTTACCAAGTTCACGGTAAAGTCCAACAACAAAAACCAAGGCAAGAACCTTCTAAGCAAGGATGATATATTCTTACACCCTTCCACGGTTGAAGAAGAGATTGCCTACTATTACCCCGACGCAATAGGTATAAAAACGGGCTATCATTCAAACGCTGGCTACTGTTATGTGGGAGCCGCTAAAAGGGAGGGCGTTTCGCTAATATCCGTCACCCTTAAATCCACAAGTTACAGGCGTTGTTTTACCGATACTATTAAGCTGTTTGACTATGGCTTTTCTCATTTTGTATCAACCAGCATAGAGGAAATATACAAGAAAAACCCCATGGCTATAGATATTTCATCCTTCGCGCTTGATGACGAAGCTCTGGGCAGGCTTGAATTATCCCTGCACAAGCTTGACCCGCTTGCTGATGACCATTTGGTGTACCCTAAGGGTGAGGAGGATACTTCACTTCTAAATTACAACAGGTATACGCAGTTTGAGTTTACTCGACCGCTTGAAGCGCCTATTGCAGCAGGAGAAGTAATAGGTATATTAACCTATATTCCCGTCGGCTCTGATAAACCTATAGAGTATGAACTTATAGCAAGCAGGTCTGTAAATAGAAGGCTGGCAATAGCGCCCACACTTGATGAAATACGCCAGTACGCGGAAACTGACCCTAACCCCTTCCCGCCGTTTTCTGTTGAGCTTCTGTTTATACTATCCCTGCCCGTGCTTGCGGTAGCAATAATATCCCACCTGTTATATAAGCTGTTTACAAGAAAAAGGAAATTAAAATATAAGCAAAAAAGGCGGTATACCACCCGTTATTACAGGTGATACCGCTTATTAATAATAAATATTAATTAAGATTTGTTCTTTTCGTATATGAGCCTTAGCCCGTTTAATGTAAGTGTACCATCTATATGTTCTATTGCGCTGGTTTCAGTTGCAATAAGGTGGGAAAAACCGCCGGTAGCTATAACCTTTACATTTGAGCAAGCGATTTCTTCTTTCATACGGTCAACAAGGTATTCTACCTGCCCAACAAAGCCGTATATTATGCCCGACTGCAGGTTGGAAACTGTAGTCCTGCCTATTACTTTTTCCGGCTTTACTAGTTCATAATGAGGCAGCTTAGCTGTGTTTTTTACAAGGGCTTCGCTTGCAACCTTTATGCCGGGGCATATGCAGCCGCCCAAAAAATCCCCCTTTTCGTTTACCGCGCCAAATGATGTGGCTGTTCCAAAGTCTATATATATGCAGGGACCGCCGTACACATAGTATGCAGCTACTGCATTACATATCCTATCGCTGCCAAGTTCCTTAGGATTTTCGTATTTTATGTTTATACCCGTCTTAATTCCGGGACCTACAAACATAGGTGTTATATCAAAAAAATCCCTGCACATGTGCTCTATAGTATAGTTTACAGTAGGCACTACTGAGGATATTATTATCCCTTTTACATTTTTTATGGACTCATTAACGTGGCGGAACATATCCTCCATAACTATGCCGTATTCATCGCTAGTGTACTGCCTATTGGTAGCTATACGCCAGTACTGTTTAAGTTTACCGCCCTCGTAAAGCCCGTTTTTAATATTGGTATTACCTATGTCCATTGCCAGCAACATGGTTTTAATCTCCTTTACTATTGATGCGTGAAAGCGCCTTATATATAGGCGGAACAAGTAAAAACGCTACAAACGCCTCTGCTCCGCCTGCTATAAAGCCGGTACCTAATATAAGGGCTATTATTTTAGAAGTATCCAGCCCCGAAACAGCGTAAAACAGCCACATCAGCCCTAAATACATAACAGTATTAGTTAGCGATGCGGCAAAAGCGGATATACCAGCAGAATATTTTTTAAATACAGTATGCGCAACAAGCGGCACTAAAAGCCTTGGTATATAGCACATTAGTATTGCCAGCGCGGGAGAAGCAGCAAACAGGTTTGCAGCCAGCATGCTTGGCGCCGTCATACCAAGCCCAAGCATACTAAGCATACTTACCGTGCCAAATAGAAAACCATACAACATACCCTGTTTTATCCCCATAATTAGCGTACCTGCTATTACGGGTATGCAAAGAGTTGTAATATTTATAAAGCCAAGCGGTATAAGCCCTAGCGGGGTCAGTCCCAGCACTATTATTATACCTGCGAGCATTGCGTTTAAAGCGAGCTTACCTGTTTTGTTCATGCTTACCTCCGTTCAAGTTCGTATAGATACCTGACGAAACTATAAAAAATCAAAGTCCAATCCTTGTAGGTATCGGCTTTAGAATTATATCAAGCATAAATATGCTTGTCAAAATATGTGGTTTTTTATTTATTTGCGCTATGACACCGGTTTTAAAGCAGTTTGAGCCATCTACTTTGCCTATGGCATAAAATTTCTTTTTCGCAGGCAGGAATTTTTATAATAAATACTAGCTAATACTTAACTCAGTTTAAAACAGCGCATAGCAAAGACAAATCGGAAAAGGCACACAAGATAAAGCTGATTTTATCTGAGATAAGCATGAGCCTCTATAGATTATATATTCCGCCTATATATTTAAATTTAAAAGGCAGGCTTTCCGCCTGCCTTTACTTTGTTTAATATTAAGGACCTACCTTAGTTTCGGGTACCTTATAGGGTTCCGCTTCAGCATGGGTTATGCGCCCCTCAATATCTATATTCACTACGCCTATATGCCTTATATACTCTATAAAGGCTTCATCCAAGGTGCCTTGGTAGCGCAGCAGCGGGCAATCCTTAAGCATTTCATAACCATCGCCGCCGGCGGCAAGGAAGTCATTAGTAACCAGCGTATATTTCTTGTCGGGCTCAATAGCTTCACCGTTTATTTCCATTTCAACTACGCGGCTGCCTGCTTCCTTTGCAGGGTCAAACACAAGCTTGCCTCCGCCTATTTGCGGGAAACCACCGTTTGTTTCGGGGTATTTGCTAAGCCCGTGCTCCATTGCTTTTAGTATATTTTCGCCTGTAGCTTCTATAATAACAACGCTGTTTCCAAAGGGGAATACTTCTATTATATTGCCCTGGGTTATATCACCCTTGTCTATACTTGTGCGTATACCACCGCCGTTTGTAAAGGCGAAGTCAGCCCCAGAGTACCAGAGCAGCGCATTGGTAGCAAGGTTGCCAAGGTTGGTTTCGCCTGTGCGGTTGGTTTCCCTTTCGCCGTCTAGGAACACCTCGGTCTTGCCTATTACTGTGTTCAGCAGCTCCTCCTGCTTTGCCTTAAGGTTTGCAATGAGCTGAGCTATGTCCTCATCGGGGGTATATTTCTGCGCTTCTTCGTAGCTTATTGGGCTAGCTTTGCAAACTACGCCATCATCAGTAAAGCGCATCTCTACCCTGCCTATTTCACTCATATGCCCGCCTGCACTTACTATCAGCGCTGCGCCCTCAACCTGCTTAATATCCTCAAAAGAAGTATGGCTGTGTCCGTCTACTACCAGATCTACACCTGGAATAGTCGCCAGCACTGAGCTGTTGGGTACATAGGCATCGTCCGAACCCCAGTGTGCAAGCACTATTACAGCGTCTGTTTCATCTTTAAGGTTGTTTACTACAGGAGTTAGTACATTGTAGTTTCTAAAATCAAGATCCTTTATCCTATCAGGATGTATTGCGGATTTCATATCAGGGTTAGCAACACCGACTACAGCTATTTTCCTGCCGCCTTTTTCAAGTATTGCAACAGGCGCAAATGCAGATTCCTCTCCTATATAAATATTAGCATTTACGAGTTTAAACTCCATAAGTTTTTCCAGTTCCATAAGACGGTCGTAACCGTAGTTAAAGTCGTGGTTGCCGGGCGCCATGGCATCGTAGCCTGCAAGGTTCATTATTTCTACTATGCTTTCACCTTGAGTTAAGTTTGCAAATGATGTACCGTGCAAGGTATCGCCCGCATCAAGTAAAAGTACTTCTCCTTCTTTCCTGTGCTCGTTTGCTATTGCAACTAATAGAGGATAGCCTATCAAATTCTTATCGTTGCCCTCTACCCTTGCGTGTATGTCGTTAGTGTGGAGTATTGTTATGCTGTCTACCTTAGCAACGTCATCGCTTTCAGGTTCTTTTTCTTCCTTTGCTTTTGAAAGCGCAGTATCTACATTTTCAAGCTCCACTTTCATTGCGGCTAGGTTGTTTTCAGCTGCCTCAAGCTCTTCTTCTAAAGCTGCCTTGGCTTTTTCAAGCTCCTCTTTTTCAGTTTGGAGAAGTGCAATACTTTCCTTTGCGCTTTCAAGTTCCGCTTCTGTGGCTGCTACATTTTCTTCAAGGGCACTTATTTTAGCTGATAGCTCTTCTTCTTTTGCTTTTACCGTTTCTTCAAGCCCGGATGCTTTGTCCTCAAGTGCCTGTTTTTCGGTGGAGAGAGCTTCTTTTTCAAGCTTTACCGCCTCGTGTCCCTTTTGAAGGGCAATAAGGCTCTCGCCCTTTACTTTTGCTTCCGCCTTAAGCTTTTTAAGTTCCTCTTCGTTTGCCTTTGCCGCTTCTTCAAGCTCTGTTATCTTCTCTTCCAGTGCCGTTTTTTCTTCAGCAACATTTTCTTTTTCAAGCTTAGCAGCCTCTAATGCATTCTGAAGCGCTATAAGGCTTTCGCCCTTAACTTCGGCTTCCGCCTTAAGCTTTTTAAGCTCTTTTTCGTCCGGTTTTTCCGCTTCTTCAAACTCAGTTATCTTGTCTTCTAATACCTTTTTTTCTTCGGCAATATTCTCTTTTTCAAGCTTAGCAGCCTCTAATGCATTTTGAAGCGCTATAAGGCTTTCGCCCTTAACTCCAGCTTCCGCTTTGAGTTTTTTAAGCTCCTCTTCGTTTGCCTTTGCCGCTTCTTCAAGCTTTGTTATTTTCTCTTCAAGCGCCGTTTTTTCTTCAGCAACATTCTCTTTTTCAAGTTTAGCCGCCTCTAATGCATTCTGAAGCGCTATAAGGCTTTCGCCCTTAACTCCGGCTTCCGCCTTGAGCTTTTTAAGTTCCTCTTCGTTTGCCTTTGCCGCTTCTTCAAGCTCTGTTATTTTTTCTTCCAGTACCTTTTTTTCTTCGGCGATTTTTTCTTTTTCAGCCTCGGTATCGCCTAGCTTTTTCGCCTCTTCCTCGTCCGCCTTAAGCTTCGCATTAAGGCTGTCTACTTCGCCTGTTAGGTTTTCAACCTGTTGAGCCAGAGTGTCTTTTTCGCTTACTAGGGTGTTCTTCTGGCTGATAAGTGCGCCTATCGCTATTGCCGCGACCAATATTACGGCAAGCATTATGGCAGTTGTGCGTTTCATTTTGATTCCTCCTTTTTTGATATCCATTCTGTAAGTGTTTCTACATCAAAACCGATGATTATGCGCCTACCGCTCCTTATTATGGGCGTTTTTAAAAACTCCGGATTTTCGGATAGGTAGAAAAGTATTCTGTCCTCATCGCTGGTATAGCTGATGGGGTGCTCCTTTACCTTTGGGTTGGAGCTATCTATGAGCGACTTTATTCCCCCTTTATATGCAAAAAGCGCCAACTCTTTCGTACCGAGCCGGTGCTTTTTCATATCTACAATTTGAAAAGATATCCCACGTTCCTTAAAAAAACGCTGTGCCTTTTGTACTTCAAAATTTTTCTTGTATTGATAAATCATTATGTTCATGCTTTATCCTCGCCTAGGAAATGTAAATCCAGACTGTTTGTTCCGTCCTCCCACAGTTTATCAAGGCGGTAATACTCCCTGTCTTCAGGGTGAAAAAGATGAATTACAAAATAGTTGTAATCAAGCACCACCCAACGCCCTTCATTATAACCCTCTTGCCGCCTTAGTTCAAAGCCAAGTTCCATNGCCTTAGAGTCTATATACTCGGCTAAAGCTTTAACATGCAGGCTGTTGGNTCCCGAAGCTATGAGTAGATAGTCTGTAAGTATGGTAAGGTGGGTTACATTTAGCAGCTCAATTTGCTGCGCCTTTCTGTCAAACAGGTACTGCGCNAGCTTAATAACTGCAGAAGAGTCGTTTTTTTGCATTATACCTCCTGATGAATTTTAGTGAGTTTTTTAAGCAGGTCATCCATGGCATCCTGCGCCTTCATGGAATACTTACCGCCTATGGACAATATGTAGGATTTTGTAGTCCTAAGGCTTGCAAGTGCGGCTGATTTTAGATCGCATTTAGCAAGGGTGCGTATTTCCTCTATCCCCGGGTACTTCGGTCTTAACGGCTCTATGCTATCTGCCAGCAGCACGCAAAGCTCTATATCCGTCATATTAGGTCGCCCTACTGTATGGTAGGTGATGGCATTTAGTATATCCTTATCTCTTATGCCATAAGTAGTCTTAGCTATATATGCGCCTACTACTCCATGTAATAGGGCGGACGATGATAGGGTTTCGCCATCTTCTGTGAGGAACTTTTCGCGCGCAAGCTTCTGCATTGCGCAGTGGGTCATACATTTAGCGCAGTCGTGCAGCATAGCCGCAACGCTTGTTTTAAGCATAGGGGCGTTGTACCTATAGGCAAGGTCAACCGCAGTTTTTCTTACNGAAACCGTATGTTTAAGCCTTGACTGGCTTAGCGTAGGTCTTAACATAGCCTTATAGTTAGGCAGGTAATAACCTTTCNTTGCAATGGTATGCATCACNCGTGAAGGCACCCACTCAGGTACATCGTTAAAGAGGGAAATTTGCTCTCTAACCCGCTCTGATGAGGGAATAGCGTTGAGCTTTCGCAAAAATACACTGTGTGCTCCGCTATCTTGCGCCAATTGTACCACTTTTTCGCTTGAATAGCCAATACGAGAGTAAACAATTAACGCCTTAACAGCAGGGATTGAATATATACCGGCAAAGTCCGTTATACGGTTTAACCTATCCATACCCATTATGGGGAACACCGCGGCATCGTTGTGTCTTTTCTGCACAAGGGATAATACTTCTATAAGCGAACCGTCAGCAGAAAGGGGTATTATATCGGGGTAAAGCTTTATTTTATCCGAAACACATTTTAATATAAGCTTTCGTCTTTTTTTAAGGTTTAATACGGGAGCATATTCAGGAGATTCGGGTAGAGGGCATAGGTACACCGCGTCAAGACGGTATACTTTCTGTGCATCCTGTGCCATAGCTAGGTGTCCTAAGTGTATGGGGTCGAAATATCCCAGCATAAGCCCTATACGCTCCAAAAACACCACTCCTTTCGTAAGCTTATTATACCCTATGGAGCCATAAAAACAAACACAAAAAAAAGAGCCGCTTTTAATTCGGCTCCTAAGTTTATATTTTATACCATCTCTATGATTACCATTTCAGCAGCATCACCACGGCGCGGACCCAAGCGATATATGCGTGTATATCCGCCTGCAGAATTCTTTTCTTCGTTGCGTTTGCGGTACTTGGGACCATACTCGCGGAAAAGTTTTTCCACCAAGGGATATTTAATATCCTGCGTGCGCTCTTTATAATCGCTCTTACTTTCGCCCTTAAGCTTTGGCTCTTTTACATCATATACATAGGACATTATCATGCGCCTTGCATGGAGCTTTGAAGGTAAATCGTTTGTAACTTCTATCTTTACAATCTGTCCTTTTTCGTTGTGGTATTCTTTAGTTGCCTGCACGGTATTATCATACTCACGGACGGCAAGCGTAACCAGCCTTTCCGCCATACGGCGAACTTCCTTTGCACGGTGGAGAGTGGTTTCGATACGCCCGTGCCAAAGAAGAGCGGTAACTTGGTTGCGCAGCAGCGCCTTACGTTGATCCGCCGGCCGTCCAAGCTTTCGTTGTGCCATAGTATTTCCTCCTTCGCCCGTATGGGCTGATTATTCTTCAGGTTTACGAAGTGAAAGACCTAAAAGCGCAAGCTTTTCATCCACTTCTTCTAAACTCTTCTTGCCTAGGTTGCGCACCTTCATCATTTCCTCGGGGGTCTTGTTTATTAGCTCCCCAACTGTGTTTATTTCAGCACGCTTTAGACAGTTGAAAGCACGGACGGACAGGTCGAGTTCTTCGATTGTCATATCATCGTAACGTGCATCATCTTCAACTTCGGGTTCCTCGTCCTGCATAATGAGCGGACGGTCTTTTAGTTCAACAAATATTGAGAGCTGGTCAACCAGTACCTTTGCTGCAATGCCCACAGCCTCTTCGGGTGTTAGACTGCCATTAGTCCATACCTCAAGAAGCAGCTTATCATAGTCCATAGCTTGACCCACGCGGGTATCTTCTACCTTGTAGTTTACCTTGCGCAGGGGTGTATACACCGAATCTATAGGTATTACACCTATGGGCATGGGATTTTGCTTGTTGCGCTCGGCAGGTACATAGCCACGCCCGCTGTCAAGCGTCATCCAAATATGCAGCTTTGCATCTTTACTTAGCGTAGCTATATGAAGATCGGGGTTTACAACCTCAACTTCGCTGTCTACGCGTATATCCGCTGCTGTTACCTTACAGGGACCTACAGCGCTTATTTCAAGTATTTTTGGCTGGTCGGTATGGAGCCTTACAGCAAGCTCTTTAATATTGAGTATAAGTTCGGTAACATCCTCCTTTACGCCGGGGACGGTAGAAAACTCATGCTGTACGCCTTCAATATTAATACTTGTAACTGCAGCGCCGGGAAGGGAGCTTAAAAGTACTCTGCGCAGGGCATTGCCAAGCGTGTGACCAAAGCCGCGCTCCAGAGGCTCTACTTTGAAGCAGGCATAATGCTCTCGCTCATCATGTTTAATTCGCTCTATATTGACATCTACAAACACGCCAAACTTCCTCCTTCGTTATTATTACAGAAAGCCATCATTAACGAGAATAGAATTCGACGATCATGTTTTCCTGTAAGCTGAAATCAACGTCATCACGCTCGGGCAGGGCAATTACATTTATACTTAGCTTATCCGCATCTACTGAAAGCCACTTAGGTACAATACGGGATGAGCCTTCGCGGACAATTTTGAAATGCTCCAAATTGTGACTGCGCTTGCGCACGGTTACCACCTGGTTTTCCCTTATGGTAAAGGAAGGTATATCAACCTTTTCGCCGTCAACCAGGAAATGACCATGGTTTACCAGCTGCCTTGCATGTGCCCTAGATGTGGCAAAGCCTGCTCTATATACTACATTGTCGAGCCTGCGCTCTAGCAGTTGCAACAGGTTTTCGCCTGTAACGCCTTTCATTTTTGTCGCTCGGTTATAGGTACGCTTGAACTGCGTTTCAAGCAGACCATACGCCCTGCGTGCCTTCTGTTTTTCGCGAAGCTGTAAGCCGTATTCGCTCATCTTACGCTGACGGGATTGACCATGCTGTCCCGGCGGTGTGGGGCGCTTGCTCAGTGCGCATTTCTGCGAATAGCACTTTTCGCCCTTTAAGAAGAGCTTGGTGCCCTCACGACGGCATTTACGGCAAGCTGCGCTTGTATATCGTGCCATATTTGGACCTCCTTTTATACTCTTCTGCGTTTAGGCGGACGACATCCGTTATGCGGAATGGGCGTCACATCCTTAATCATGGTTACTTCAAGACCTGCGGTCTGGAGTGAGCGGATAGCCGCTTCCCTGCCTGAACCCGGACCTTTTACAAAAACATCTACTGTACGAAGACCAAACTCCGCCGCTGCCTTGGCTGCGGTTTCGGCAGCTGTTTGCGCTGCAAAGGGGGTTGATTTCTTGTTGCCCCTAAAACCCATGCCGCCGGCTGAAGCCCAGCTTAGTGCATTGCCCTGCGTATCAGTGATGGTTACTATGGTGTTGTTAAATGAAGAGCGGATATGCACTACGCCGCGTTCTACAAATTTCTTCTCACGGCGGCGGCGCGATGCCCTCTTCAACTTTGGTTTTGCCATATTATAATTTCCTCCGTATTATGCTGATATCAGACTACCTGCCGGGTTTTTTCTTGCCGGCAACTTGCTGCTTTTTAGGGCCTTTTCGCGTACGAGCATTCTGTTTTGTGTTTTGCCCGCGAACGGGAAGCCCGCGCCTGTGGCGAACGCCTCTATAGCTGCCAATCTCCATCAAGCGCTTTATATTAAGGGATACTTCACGGCGTAAATCACCTTCCACCTTAGTATGATGCTCGATATAATCACGCAGCTTACTGATATCATTTTCGGAGAGGTCCTTTACGCGAATGTTAGGATCGATCTGTGTTTCTGCAAGTATTTTGCGCGAGANTGANANACCTATACCATATATATAGGTTANACCTATCTCAACGCGCTTTTCTCTTGGCAGGTCGACGCCTGCAATACGTGCCATGTGTAGGATACACCTCCAAATGAATTTTAATTTTTTGCCGCTTCATGCGGCGATTTATGATAAAACCGCAAAGTCCCTGCTTAGTGCAGGGCAGCCGCCCTTGCAGTCTATCTTATTATCAACCCTGCCTTTGTTTGTGCTTAGGATTTTCGCAGATTATCATTATGCGACCTTTACGCCTGATAATCTTGCATTTTTCACAAATAGGCTTTACTGATGGTCGTACTTTCATGTCTGTATAACTCCTTTGTAAAATTATAACGAACTCAGTTCTTGCTACGCCAGGTAATGCGCCCACGGGTTAAATCGTAGGGCGACAACTCGACAGTAACCTTATCCCCCGGATATATGCGGATGAAGTGCATGCGCATTTTTCCGGATATATGTGCAGTGATGCGGTGTCCGTTAGCAAGTTCTACACTGAACATTGCGTTGGGCAATGCCTCTACTACCTTTCCTTCTAGCTCGATTACGTCTTCTTTAGGCAAACTTTAGCCTCCTTTATTCGCCATGTTTCTCTTCCTCTATCTTAGCTATTGCCTTTCTAACATCGCTGTCTTTAAGGCGACCTGCCTTAA